>Ga0308159_1000166_pt1 | contig 219719 bp, 166 predicted proteins | sample PhyCR1_FD_201040 | JGI IMG/M metagenome (GOLD analysis project Ga0308159, IMG submission 201040) | Phyllosphere microbial communities from UC Gill Tract Community Farm, Albany, California, United States - DLSLC.R1 | ecosystem: Host-associated > Plants > Phyllosphere > Unclassified | place...
ATGCTGAGCAAGCTCAAGGATGCCTAATTTGTTCTTGATGATCTTTGATTGTGTAGTCATAATACTAATCTCTGTTACGTTGTTTAATTTATCGTAACTGTCAGATTAAGTTTTGACTAATTCAAATTCACTAATTGCCTAATCTTTACTAGGGTTGGCCTGCCCCGCCGGCAGCACCATAGATTTGTCCTGTTGCATAGCTCGCATCACTGGCGGCCAACTGTACATAAATAGACGCCAGTTCTGCAGGTTGTCCAGGTCTACCCATTGGGGTATCGCCGCCAAAGTTTTTAAGTTTTTCTTGCGTAGCACCGCCACTCACTTGTAAAGGTGTCCAAATTGGACCAGGTGCTACGCCATTTACACGTATGCCCTTTGGTGCTAACTGTTTGGCTAAAGATCGAATGTAGCTGGTAGTGGCGGCCTTGGTTTGTGCGTAATCGTATAGATCTTCTGAAGGATCAGTTGCTTGTACTGAGGTCGTACCTATAATTACGGCTCCTGGTTTTAAATGAGGCAAAGCAGCCTTAATCGTCCAGAATGGCGCATAGATATTAGTTTTCATTGTAGCATCGAACTCTTCACTAGGTAGTTCAGCAATAGAAGCATAAGTTTGCTGTCTTGCTGCATTATTAACCAAGATATCTAATCCACCCAATGCAGCTACAGCTTGCTTAATTAATTGCTGGCAAAAATCTTCCGTACGTAAATCGCCCGGAATTGCAATAGCTTTACGGCCCGCCGCCTGAATTAAAGCAATCACTTCTTTCGCATCTTCCTCTTCATTTGGCAGATAGTTAATGGCTACATCGGCACCCTCACGAGCATAAGCAATAGCTGCTGCACGACCCATTCCAGAATCGCCACCAGTGATGAGTGCCTTTCGCCCGGTTAACCGGCCAGAACCTTTATAGCTTTTTTCACCATGATCTGGCTTGGGTTCCATCTTGCTCGCTAGGCCCGGCCAAGGTTGATGTTGACCTTTAAATGGTGGTTTTGGATATTTTCCTCTTGGGTCTTCCAATATTGTGGATTGATCAGTTATAATCACATTAGCAAAAACTGGTGGAATACCGAGAGAAAGCACTCCTGCCCCTAAACCGCCTACCATTTTTCTTCTAGTTATTTTATCCGTAATCTTCATTTGATGCTCTTAATTTTTACCTTAAAAAAACGACATCCCAGTTTTCACGGGATGTCGTTAATAATTAAATGATAGCATTGTCTCTCTGATCTTCATCAAATTCGTCTGTATCATCATCCTCAACCAAATCATCTTGATCTGATCCTTGCTGGTCCTCGCCTGCATCTTCTTTTTCAACGTCCAGTGTTGAGTTTTCGTCACTATCCACTTCTTCTTCTTCGTACCAATCCTCTTCTTGACCGTCATTCTCATCTTGCAGACCCTCAGCGTCCCTTCCTAAAGGTCGATTTGCTGGATTTTGATTCGATTGAGCAGAACCTTGTCCACCCTCTTGTTGCTCATTTTCTTGATAGTTCATCATCATCATTTTTAAATGTTGTACTAGGAATATCCTTATCACAAAAGGAGTTAAGCGATCGAAAGTTTGCGATACCAAAAAAACGAGTATTCTGTTTGACCATCAAAGTAGATATACGTTTCTTTGATTAACCAATACGCCTAGCCAGTACTCTCGTCGATATCAAAGTCTGTTGGCTGCTGTCCTTCTACATCATTGCGGTCTGGATTGAGCGCTGGAATTTCTCCCGTCTCGGCATTTGTAGTTTTCTCTGGCTCCTCATTCAGTTCATCCGTTTTTGTTCCTTGATCTAAAAAACCATCACTTGGTGTTTTTGGTCGATCATCTGTTTGATTTGTCCCATCCAAATTTGGATGATTTTGCGGGTCGTTCTGTGGTGATTTATTTTCCATCGTCTTAATATTTAAAGGTTAAAACATCATAGACCACAAAGCCTATGCCTTCATCAACAATAAATTTCATTACCAATTTTTATCCCGCACTTAAGCTAACGAAAGACAGCTACCTGTTTCAATTTAGGTATTCGGAACTGCAAAAGAGGTATTTAGTTCACAAACCTTAACTATAGCCTTTGGTTATTAATGAACAATTAAATACTCATGATGGAAAAATTATTTGATACAAAGAGAATAGCTGGCAAAAGGGTGCTCATTACTGGAGGCACAACGGGCATCGGTAGAGCAATAGCCATTAGATTGGCCGAACTAAGTGCAAATATGGTGATTGTAGGTAGGCACCAAGATGCTATTGAAGAAACACTCAATGCGACGGCACATCAAGATACGCAAACACAAATATTAGGTGTCGCTGCAGATATGTCTTTGCAAGAGGATATTGAAAAAGTGTTCAACACCGTACGCGAGGAATTGGGAGGTTTAGACATCCTTATCAATAATGCGGCTTTAGGCTATGGTAGTGTAATGGAGGGTGAGTACAACGATTGGGATTATATTATTAAAACCAATTTAATGGGTTATATGGCGTGTAGCAACTATGCAGTTAAGGAAATGCTGGATCAGGCAAAAGGTAATTTAATCTTAATTGGCTCAATGAGTGCAGATGCTCGGGATGGAGGAAGTTCGGTATATGTGGCAACGAAATCGGCACTACAAGGTTTTTCAGAATCACTGAGAAAAGAAGTGAATCCTAAAGGAATAAATGTAACGTTAATTGAACCTGGAGCTGTGGATACTGATATGCAGGAACAATCAAAAGAAGAAAAGGATCAGAAAATTAAGGATAAGGAAATGTTGATGGCCGACGATATCGCTGAAAGTGTGATTTACGTCCTCTCACAAAGTGAACGTACCTCTATAGTGGAATTGAAGATTAAACCGTTGAAACAAATTATATGATCACCGCTTTATCCGCATGGGCAATACAAGTTTCGGACAACTAAAAATTATCAAAATAGGCAGCAAAGACATTTTAATTGAGTGGCGATCAATTACTACGCCTAAAACGGAGAAAAGCTAAGTAAAGAACGTAATACGCCCAGGTATAAAATTCATAACTCGAGCGATACTACGCTATTTAATCCGCTCGTAAACAATTATTTGCGCCGATTGCTTTTAAAAGCATCGATTACAACTAATCAAAAGATGAAAATGCAAATCAAAAACAATGCAGATTTACACCAATTTTTTTTGACGAATAAGAATCATAGGTGCAGAAAATAACTATTGAAAGCGCTGCACTTCTTTTTACATAAAACAACCACATCACATGATTTCAAAACGAGATAGCAGTACGAAAAGCCCTTGGCAAAAAAATCAAGCATCACTTCCTTCAATTAGTAACACATTAAAGCCCAGTTACGACGTGATCATTATTGGCGCAGGAATAACAGGGATTACTACTGGCCTATTGTTACAAAAAGAAGGAAAGAGTTGTTTAATATTAGATGCAGGTAATTTAGGGTTCGGTACCACTGGAGGTACAACAGCACATATCAATACTTTTTTCGACAGCACTTATCATGAAATAGAAAGTAACTTTAATAAAGATGCAGCTAGACAAGTGGCTGATGCTGGCAAGCTTGCTATCGATATGATTGAGACTTTTGTGGAAACGTATCAAATCGACTGTGACCTAGAGACGAAAGTTGGCTACCTATATGCGGAAACGGAAAAAGAGGCGGCGCAATTAGCTGATATTTTAGAAGCGGCGAGAAATGCAGGTGTGGAAGTAAACCAGAGTAATACGAATGGCCTCCCCATATCATTTCTTCAATCGTTAGCATTCAAAAATCAGGCGCAGTTTCATCCAATGAAATATTTGAATGCCCTAGCCAAAGCATTTATCGAATTAGGCGGGACCATTAAGGAGAATACATTCATTAGCGACGTGAAACAAGAAGAAAATATTTGTCTAGCGATTTCAGCAAATGAAACTTTTAGCGCGAATGATTTAGTTTATGCAACGCATATTCCGCCTGGCATTAATAAATTTAGTTTCCGTTGTGCACCCTACCGCAGTTATGTTTTAGGCATCCATCTTACTGATGATAGTCAATATCCGGAAAGTTTAGCTTACGACATGCAAGAACCTTATCATTATTTTCGAACCCATGTGATTGATGGTGAAAAGATACTTATCGTTGGCGGTGAGGATCACAAAACGGGACATGATGACCCGCAAGAAGCCTTTCAAAATTTAGAAAATTACGCAAGCCAACATTTTATCATCAAAGATATCCCCTTTCAATGGTCTTCTCAGTATTATGTCCCTACAGATGGACTACCTTACATTGGAAGAATGAATAAAGCAGATGATCATATCTTCGTAGCTACAGGATATAATGGAAATGGCATGACTTGGGGAACTATCGCAGGCCATCTGCTCTGTGATTTGATATTAGGCAAAGAAAACAGATTTTCGGAACTATTTGATCCATGCAGAGTTAAACCCATCGCAGGTTTCTCAGAATTTGTCAAAGAAAATGCAGACGTGGCTTATCATTTTGTAGTCGATCGCTTCACAATAGAAAACCTAGAATCTTTTAAAGAGATAGGTAAAGGCGAAGGTAAAGTGGTAGATTTTGAGGGCAACAAGTTGGCGATTTATAAAGATAACGAAGGCTTAATCACAGCACTCAGTCCTACATGTACTCATGCGGGCTGTATGGTCAATTTCAATAATGAAGAAAAAAGCTGGGATTGCCCATGTCATGGTGGTCGTTTTGATCTCGATGGAAAAGTACTTTGTGGCCCTCCCTTGGAAAGCCTAAAACTAATACATCTAGACTAACGAAATCACATATAGATAGTCGCGTTTATTCCAATGGATATTTATCAAAACGCAACGTTTAAAACATCAAACATTTCTGGCAAAACTCTGTTTATTTATAACAAATAATTAGGATAAAGAAGCAAGAAAAACTGTGTTTTAAACGTCTATGAGTGATTTAAAAAGCGACTTGTTGAGCGCGCAATCTTTACATGCTTACCTACTTAAGCTCTCTGATGCCATTCAAGACTTAGCCTCAGCGGAAATCATGCCTACAGCACTTGAGCTTCTTAAAAATCGCTTAGGGTTATCACAAGCACAAATTTACCAACGCACAACCCAAGGCGATAGCATCGAGCTACAAAATAACCACCCGAGCAATTCATTCTCAGAAGTTTTAAAATTAGACAAGGACCAATACAAAAGTTTGGAAAGCGATCAATATCTAACTTATTCATCTGGCTTGTATTTGCCTTTAGTTAAGGATGGGCAGCTCTTACAAGTATTAGTTATAGATACGCCTGCGCCGCGCTTGTGGGAAGATGAGGAAATTGAACTTTCCAAACAGACGCTACAGAGATCATGGCAAACGAAATTACGCGCTCAAAAGCTAGAATTTTTAAGCGATAGTGAAGAAAAGCACCGCATGTTATTCCAATTTATGGATGAGGGGTATTGCATAATCGAAATGATTTATGATGAACACGGCGCTCCTGTCGATTGGAGGTACCTACAAGTGAATCATGCGTTCGAACGCCACAATGGTTTGAAAGATGCGCAAGGTAGAACGATCAAGGAAATGACACCCAATATCGAAGATAAATGGATGTACATTTACGATAGCGTTGCGAAAACTGGCAAGCCTATCCGATTTGAGGAAGATTCTACGGCTTTAAGTCGAGTATTCAATTTATATGCCTTTCGAATGGATGGTGGCCAGGGACATGTAGCGGTGATTTTTACAGATATCACCCGACAACGACAGGCCGAAACTTTGCTCCAAGCTGCCCAAGAGAACTATCGCAATACCATGGAAATTGAAGTCGCCAAACGTACGGCAGAATTGGAAGCCAGTAAAGCCCAACTTCAGTCGGTTTTTGACACCACTTTAGTCCAACTTTCTATTCTCGAAGCAATTAGAGCTCCAAATGAGCTCATTGAAGACTTTGAGATCAAACTTGTCAACCGTGAATTAGAAAGAGAAACTGGAAAAACAGATTTGATGGGCAAACGCTATAGCGAAGCCTTCCCATCTATTCGCAAGACTGGTTTAATAGAAATTATAGCGAAAGCAGTGGACACCGGCGTTCCACAACAAACAGAATATTGCTATCCAGAGGGCGATCCTTACCAATGGTACGCCTGTATGTTTGTAAGTTCCGGAGAAAACGTGGTAGCGAGCTACCAAAATATCACCACAAAAAAACAAGCCGAGCAAGAGCAATACAAAAATCACTTATTGTTAAGACAATCTGAGCAGCTTGCACTTTTAGGCAGTTGGGACTATGATTTGAATAATCAACAACTCCACTGGTCTGAGGGTATGTATGAATTATTTGGAACGACTTCCGAATCCAAAACCAATCTAACGAATTACTTTAATTATGCTACCGAGCAAAGCCGTACCAAAGCAAAGCAACTGATCGAGGCTATTCAAAATGGGCATCCGAGCTTTAAAGAAGTCCTACAATTGCAAATTAATGGCAAGCATAAAATCATACAAATTCAAACGCAACTCATTACCGACGAAAAAGGTCGCCCAGAAAGGGTGCTTGGAACTGACATTGACATTACTGCTGCCCATTCAGCTCAAGAAAAACTAAAACAATTAGAGGCAGAAAGGCACAGAGAAATTGTTCGAATTACCTTTAGTACCTTAGAGGAAGAGCGAAAAAGAATATCTGAAAGTCTCCACAACGGCTTGGCTCAAATCCTTTATGGCGTAAAGATTAGCCTTCACGCACTATCGCAAAAAGACAAACCAGAGGCCTTTACCAGTCAGTTAACTTATGCTACTGAACTGCTTAGCGAAGCTATTGCTGAAAATCGTCGTATCTCCCACGAATTGATGCCACCTATTTTAGAAGAATTTGGCTTAAGCGAGTCTATCCGAGACATTGTTAAAAAATTACAAAACCAGGTCAAGTTTACCTATCGAATCAGCGGAATTCCAAGCCCATTGGAAAAATACATTAAGCTCGCCATTTACAGAACAGTTCAAGAGCTTATGATGAATATCGTAAAACACGCCAATGCCACAGAAGCACTGGTAGAAGTTGCCATTAAGTCTAAGAGCATCGGTATCCATGTCAGCGACAATGGCAGCGGTATGCCTAAACAAAAAACCAGTCATCATGGCATTTGCTTAGCTTCTATCCGTAGTAAAATTAAATTATTGAATGGTTATATGGATATTCAAAGCGGTAAATCTGGAACTCATATTAAAATTAAGTTTCCAATAGGCCAAATGGACTAGCGAGCAAGGACATATGAAGATAGCAGACAAACAATCAACAAGGCATTTTCACTAGTTCACCATATACTTCGAAGAAATCAGAAGTAACAATGCCCTATCAGATTTTGCCTCCTCATAATTTTCTTTTAGTAAAGTACTGATCTGCTTATCCAATTTCACAGCAGCCATCCTAAGAATTTGGAAAGAAGCCATCTCTACACTTTCTATGTTTTGTAAATAAAAGATAATAGATAAGTCCTGCAATTCGGCTTCACCATCATGTTGCTCGATAGCTTCAAAAGCATCATCAACTAAACCGATTAAACCATATATACTTCCTTTAGAAACTTTGGCATCTAAAAGTGTGTAAATCATCTGCATTCTTGTAATTTGATTCTGTACACCTGCGATGGTTTCTTCAATAGCATTCTTAAGGTCGGAAAATTTTGCTTCGGCCGCTAAGATTGGTAATTTAGAAATTAAATGCATTTTAGCCGCATAAATTCGGTCAAGATGCGTAATGAAAAAGCGTGTAAGCTGATCAGAACCCAAATTAATTCTATCCCAAGAATTTGGGCTGAGTTGTTTTTTTGCCATAAATTTTGATGGCACTAATTTATGAATTCTTTTACTTTATTCAACAATCCTGTAACATCAAATGGCTTATTTAAAAAACCATCTGCACGGCATCCTTCAGCTAAACTAGCTAAATTATGTTCCGATGATACGAGTAGCATAGGAATAGATGACAAAGCATCGCTTGCCTTAAATTCCATACAAATCTCTGTTCCAGATTTATGGTAGCCCTCAATCCTTACGTCTAATAGTATCAAATCTGGCATAAAATTTACTGCAGCTGCTACGGAAATACCTGTTTTACAAAGTAAAAGTTCATAACCCGCTTCGGCTAAAATCATTTCTAGAATCGACAGAATTTCAAGATCATCCTCTATAATCAAGATTTTTTTGGCCATTACTATCGTCGATGTTAGAAATTTATTAGACTTTTATAGTAGTTCAGAAACATCAATCCCATAAACTTTATTAAAAAGTTTCTTAAAATGGGCTTTAGAAGTATAGCCGGCAACTCCTGCGATGTCGTTTAAATTCGTATATTTTCGAGATGCAATAGCTTCCCAAGCCATATGCAAGCGTATGGTTTGCACAAGTTGATTGGGCGTCATGCCCATAATTCGCTTCACTTGTCTAAAGAGCTGCCGTTCACTAATCGCCATATCTTCACTCAAACTCCTTAAATTCACTTCAAGCTTACCAGCATAATGTCTCACCATCTCCTCAAATTTATTTAACCATATTTGGTCTTTGGGAGATACCATCGTATTCCCTCCCATCCATTTCAGGTTAGAGCTATCTGTAGTTAAAGCTGGCCTAATGATATCTATATCTGCAGAAAACCGTTGCATTTGCTCAGTATTTAACTTTGCAATTATCGCCGAAACATGCCCTTGATGTTCATTTAATTTTCGGTGTGTGATGTCTTTGGCAATGGCAAATATCAATTGATCTCTTTCAATGGGAACGGCAGTCCAAAACAACCACACAATGCTACCATCTTTTGCTACATACCTATTCTCAAACTGAAATACAGTTTCTCCCTTACGCAACATTTCGAATTTCAAGGCAGTTAATTCTCTATCTTCTGGGTATAAATAGGTATCTGAAGGGGCATTAAGCAGTTCTTCCAAACTATAACCGAGCGTTTTTGACACCGCTGGATTGATTTTCTTGAAGTAGCCATCGAAGCCCGCTATGCAAAGTAAATCGGGAGATAAATCAAAAAAATATTCCAGATCGAACTGGATCGCTTGGGGCTTATTGTTCATTTGTAGTGTAGTATAACCTGATCTCCCAGTAGCCAAAATCAAACTTTTGGGCAGAAACGGAACAGCAAATTAGCCTATTTGTTTCACTAAAACATTCTATAAAACTATTTTGGCAACTTTAGAAACGAATTGGCAATTTTATAACAATATTTTTGGCCATTTTTATAAAAACCTACCATCCTTTATCTAAAATTAGCTGAATTGGTATTTTTTAATAGCACTCTTACAGACATCAACTAATGATTGAAAACTCACCATCCTCTTATATAATTTTTACCAGTAGAGCAACTCAACTCATGACGGTGGAAGGGCTAAATGAAATGCAATGTAAAACCTATCAGGCTAACCAATTGGCCAGCATTACAGGAATGTTGCTTTACATGGAAATTAGATTGATAGATAAGTTAGAAGGTAGATTTATGCAGTTGATCGAAGGAAACGAAAGTAAAATCCAGTTACTCTATAAAAAAATAGGCACGGATCATCGACACGATAATATTTTATTACTGGCCAGTGGTAAACAATCGGCCGCTAACTTTAGTAATTGGTCGATGTCTTACAGCGGACAACCGCTGGAACAACTAGGTTTTAAGCTGCTTGAAGACACGCTATTTGACGGCGAAACGTTTCAAGAAGGAAATGGCCCAGCCTATTTTTTAAAGACATTTTACAACTACAATGTATCGTTGCAAAAAGAATATGCAATTCAAAATGCAGATTTCCTATCTCCTAAAACCGTATTATTCATTTAATACGATATCAAGCTAATACAGGCAGAAACAAATGCTTGTTGATCTTAAAATCGGCCCTTCAAAAACCTGATACCATTATCTTTAGCCTTCCAATTTTTCTAATGGGATACTAAACCAAAATATACTTCCCGTACCAAATGTCGAATCAACCCAAATCTTTCCGTGATGTCGACTAATGATTTCCTTTGATAGGTAGAGTCCTATCCCTAAACCCGAGATATTTGCCGTATGTTCATCAATACGATAAAAACGCGAAAAAAGTTGATAAATTTTCTCTTTTGGAATGCCGATACCAAAATCTCTTACTCCAACCATAGCAAAATTGCCATCGCTTTCCAATTGAACTTCAATACGGTTTGATCCAGGAGCGTATTTCACAGCATTAGACAAAAGATTATTCAACACTTGTTCTATTCTCTGTGCATCACCTTTTACCATACAGCCATCACAATTATTAATGAATTTAACGCTGTATCCCTGATTGATCTCACTAAACATTTCCAAAGTAACAGAAATGAGCAAGCTGATATCTAAACTTATCGTTTCAAATTTAAGCTTCCCTGCCTCTATTTTTGAAACATCTAACAGGTCGTTAACTAAAGAGGTTAGTTTTTTAACCTGTTGTGAGGTTTTAGTGAGATATTTTCCGGGTAAATCCTCGTTGATCATACGAGATAGAATCTGAACATAACCATTTATCCCAGAAAGTGGTGTTTTTAATTCATGACTTGCTAAGCTGATGAACTCATCTTTTTTACGGTTAAGTTCCATGACCTCATCATAAAGCATTGCCTTATCTATGCCAATAGAAAGATGGCCAGCTATAGACTGTAAAAGTTCCTCATGTTCTTTAGTAAAATATTCAGGGTGCTGGTGTGCAAAATATAAATTCCCAATCAGCTCTTCTTTAGACGACACCACCGGAACCGCAAGCAAGCTGGCAATGATCAATTTTTGCCCATCTAACTGATAATAAATTTTATAATCGATAACGTTATTCCAACGTGCAACCTGTCCACCATCCCAATCTTTAATTAAAACATCAAATGTAGCAGCAACTTGATCCATATCTTGACTCGGAATGGCTGTAATTGGAGCCACATAATTCAAAAGCGCAGAATTTTCTCTACTTTCAGCAAGGAAAATACCAATATCTGCTCCTAGTAGATGAATCGTGAGCTGTGCTACCCGTTGTAATATATGATTAGTGTCGACTTCTCTCGAAATTGCGTTAATGACTAAATTAATCGCCTCCAACCGTTCAGTATAACGGGCTGTAGCTTGTTTAGCAGCAAGCTGATCGCTAATATCCCTGGCAATTTTGGAAGCCCCTATCACCTTACCTACAGCATCAGTAATCGGTGATACTGTTATGGAAAGGTTTCGGGGCAATCCGTCCTTTGATTGCCTTACCGTATCAAAATGATATACTTTTTCACCTCTTCGAATCCGTGAAATAATCATCTCCTCTTCACTGAGTCTATCTTTTGGAATAACCAATGAAATATGTTTACCGATGGCCTCGTCTGGTGTATAGCCGAACATGCGCTGTGCAGCAGGATTCCAAGTGGAAATGATCCCATTCAAATCTTTGCTAATGATCACATCATCTGAAGAATCTACGATTGCTGCCAAACGGCTTTTACGTTCAGCGGCCTCAATAGCCTGTAGCTCGCTTTCTTTAGCCTGACTGATATCAGATACGGCACCAACAAAACGTGCCGGTGCATTTTGCTTATCAAAATAAACTTTACCAACTGCCCTAATCCAACGAATTTTACCATCCGAGCGCGCTACAGTTCGGTATTCTTTAACAAAAGAACCATCGCCTGTAGGATCCATCGCCTTATCGACCGCCGCCAACGTATCGGATACATCATCAGGGTATAACCCACCAACGAAATCTCGATCATAATTCACTTCTCCTGCTAAGGAAACTCCAAAAAATTGTCTACAACGTTCATCCCATTCCAATCGCCCAGTTTTCACGTCCAGATCGAACATGCCCAGATTGGCTGCTTCGACCACCAAATTCAAACGACCGTAAGCTTCCTCTACTATCATTCTAGAAGTCACCATTTCTGTGACGTCATTAGAGATCGCCAAAACGCCTAGTATCTTGCCATCACCGTCATAATAAGGTTGATAGACGAAATTTTGGTAGACAACGTCAGGCTTGCCATGTCGCACTAAAGATACTGCTTGTTCTGTGGCGTAAAATGGTTGTCCTGTACTATAAACGTCACTCATGGCTTCTTCAAGCCCTTGAGAACGCGCATCTGGCAATGCATCAAATACCGGCTTACCCAATACTTGTTCTGATTCCCGGCCCCAAATCGCTAACATCGCTTGGTTCGCAATTTTTATTTCGTGCTCAGGACCGTGTAACAAGCACATGGCCACTGGCGCTTGCAAAATCAAGCTACGGAAATTTTGCTCTCCCTGCTGCACATTTCTTAATGCAGTGACTAAATCTGTGACGTCAGCAGCGGTATTCATCACTCCGTAGACCTTGCCAGAAATATCTTGAAGTGGTGTAAAACTATAATTAAAATAAAAAGTCTGTAAGCTACCTTCTATTACTAAATCGATGCGTTGATTTCGAGCATGAAAAGGAACGCCTGTATCATAAACTGTCTCCAACTGCTCATAAACCGACTGATTTTCTAGCTCTGGAAGTACCTCACGATAGGTTTTGCCCACTACATCTGCTCCCTTGCCCCACACTTTGATTATTGATTGATTAGCCTCTACAATTCTCATCTCCCGGCCCACATAAAGTGCAATTGGAAATGGCGCATTGGCCACCATTTGGCTAATTTGCTGCTCCCGTTCGCCTAGCTGTTGCAACGAAGTGCCTAGGTTACGTTGCGCCAAATCTAAATCTTCATTAATAGCATGTAACTCTTCATTAGAAGCTGCGAGTTCTTCGTTAGCTGCTGCAAGTTCCTCATTAACTTGATAAAGCTCTTGATGGGCCTCCACTCGATCTGTTACATCAATCACCATCACGGTAATTCCGCTATGATGCCCATTACGGCTGCTATAAGGAGAAACCATGATGTCGATGTAGCCCATGCGCATATAGTTATCTTTCCATTGCTGGTGAGCAACTTCTTTAAGATACCTTGGCATTCCATCAAAATGGTCTTCTATATTTCCTAAAAGATGCTTGACCACATCTAACAATTTCGTATCACGATCAGACTGTCCGACCAATCTCAAAAACTCCTCGTTAACTTTTTCTATATGCAACGGCTCCCTACCAATCACACAAATTCCCATCGGCGCATTATCAATCAAGCTACCAAGGTATTGCTGACTACTTCTTAAAATATCACCCGCTACCAGTTCAAAAGTTTTCTCCTGACAGATGCCCCAAGCACCAAAAATTTCGCCATCTAATTCGAAAAGCGATCCCATTGAAATATCCAGATACCGTTGTCCCAAACGACCTTGCGTTCCAATGCGAACACCTTTTACAACTGCTCCTTTGTTTTGGTAGGCATCTTCTACGGACTGCGATACACGCGGCCAATGGCTTCCAAAAGCAAGCATGCCCAAATCTTGCTGACCAGGAAAAATTTTACTATCTGGAAAAAGCGAAGCAAATGCAGCATTATAAAGTAGTGTTCTACTCTTACCCCAAACCACAAAAGATGGGCATGGATTAGCCAATTGAGCGCTAATGGCATATTTTAGCCTTAACGGCCAATCTGAAGGATGACCTAGTTCTGTATGCTCCCAGTTTTGTTCAATAATACTTTGAAAAATATGCTGATTTCCTTTTAAAAAAATTAAAGGATCATGTTGTGAAGATATAGACATGCTATTATTTTTTTGATTTACATCAAAAGCTTTTTAACCATATTCAATATAATTTCAAAATCAAATGGTTTTGCAATAAAACCATCAGCACCAGCCCTTTTAGAAACCTCAGCTACATCATTACTTGCTGAAATCAGAATAACAGGGATATGCTTTAAATCTTCCTCATTGCGAAGTTGTCCAATTGCTTTTTCGCCGCCTACCAATGGAATCCAATTGTCCATTAGAATCAACATCGGCTTAACTTCCCTCACCTTAGATATAATATCATCGCAGTTATCGAAAGCTACTACATGATAACCTTCCTCATCTAAAAGAAATCGAAATATGTCTAATAGATCAGGATCATCATCGAAAACAGCAATAGTCTTCTGATCCTTTATCAAATTTTCTCGCATGTTCGAAATTACCTATAATTTTTAAGCAAACAAATCTGTTATATGATTCGTCAAAGATGATCTAAAATATTTACAAAAAGAATTAGTTATCATTGTTATAATTAAAGCACACCTTTCTAATACTTTATCTTACTTCAACTATTTGATTACTATCGCAACTCCTTTCTTCTATTAGCGAGAAAAACCGAATATCACGCAGGTAATTCAAGTAGAAATAACGTAGCAAAACGGACTTATACGTACTTAAACCAATTTAACTTCAGTTGCTTTAAACCTTTCGAGCAATCTTATCATCAATTCGCTTTTAAAGGCTGGTTCTACGTAAATACTTTCTACCCAAGTTAACACTTTAATTTCGATAGCGCCAGCCACAATAGCATTTACTAATATTTCCGTTTGCAGACGTTCCATTACATGAGCTGAATGACTCACTTCTTCTTCTATCATCGTTTTTAACGCAGCCAAATCGGTTTCGGAACTTACTTTAAACATCAACTCTGTTTTAACATAATCGTGATTAAGCGTCCAATTGACCAATCTACCAGACAGCAAATCTCCATTAGGAATAATCACTTCCGAGCCTTGTTGCGTAAGTAATTTACTGGATCGAATACCGATGTCTTTGACCCTTCCTTTTTTATCAGCTAACTCCACAAAATCGCCAACGCGAAAAGGACGTTCGAAGATTAAAATAATACCAGAAACGAAATTATTAACGATGTTCTGCATCCCTAGACCAATACCTACACCCAAGGCACCCAGTACTACGGTGACACGGTCCATAGGCAAGCCAGATGCGGTAATGGCTAATAGGAAGGCCATCACAATGATCACGAGCCTAATTAAGGCTACTTTGGAACTCTTGTGTTCCACCTGTCCCTCATAGCTTAGGTTACCTTCTCCAAAAATTATGGGTACATTTTTTTGAAGTTTATTAGCTAGAAAGATAATCAACACAAAAAACAGAATGTTGCCGAGCGTAAAACGAACACTACCGAAGGCACGCTGCTTTGCTAATAGCGCTTCGAAAAAAGCTAAAGTGCCAGAAGTTAGATTCATGTTAATTAAGAACACGATGATCCAAATAACCGTAGCGATCCACCATAAGATTTTCTTACTAGATGCACGAGTTCGGTTATGCTCTACCCTAGAGAAAAAGCCCTTGCTACAAGAACTTATCCTTAATTGTAATTCAAGCGCATCTAATACCAACTGCACAAACACGGCGAGTCCAATCAATTGCACCCATCCCACTACACCAGTAAGCGCAAAAGATTTAGCTAAGCTCAACCTGCCAAAAACATTTAATAATATGGCTAGGGCGTTAAATCCAACAAATATCAGTAAAACGATTTTCGTATATTTTTTCGGGAACTGCTGCAACTTTAATTTCGGCAACATCTTTATGCCCATAAAAATGAAAAAAGCATTTAAGCCGAGCAAAACCAATCTGGACAATAAACCATCACTGTTGATACTGCAGCATATGATTAAAAGTGCGTATGCGACAACTAATTGTAACCAAGCCTTGAGTTGCTTGCTAGACAAAACCTTTCGAAGATGAATGGTAATGGACAGCAAGAGCATGAGTTGAAGTATTTCTATGTACAACGATGGCGCACCCGTTTCAAATAAGGGAATGATATTTATTCCAACGATAATGGTGGCCAATACTGGAAAAGGCTTAAGGTAATTAAAAGTTAACACCCCAATTTTTCTCCTTACCGCAGCCCTTTGCGATAATCTGAAATTCCGATGTACCCAAATAAAAAACAAAATGGAAAACATGATCGATAGGAAACGTTTGTCCCACGTGGAATCAATAAAGTAATTCAAGATCTGCTTTTGCCCCAAATAAGAAGTTTTCAGATTTGCCCAAATACCACCTTCTGTGCTGGATAGCAATGAGGTATCCCATATCAAAGGTACTTCTCTCCCAAGTGCTACCTTACCAGAACGTTGTAAATGTTCAATTACTTGTGTTTTTAAATCGTTTACGGAAATATCTAGTGCAGAAACATCTGCTAATAGACGCCCCACACCCTCTAGATTTTTTCCCGTAGCCTCGCCAGTTTGCTGTAGTCTGAGTTTAATATCGCTCAATTGTTGATTATACAAGCGTTTTTCTGCAGCCCCACTATCGGAAACATGAAGCACGGTGTCATTACTCAGCGCCACAATCTGCTCAGACATTTGCTGCAGCTCGTTACTGTTTTTGATAAGCGTATTTCTTAAGCGTGTTAAACGATCGGTTGCATCCTTAAGAATCAGCTCATAGCTTTGTAGGTTTTTCTGATCTATTTCCTTACCTTTTCGTTTAAAATCTTGCTGTAAGGGACTGATAGTAGATTTGATTTCATTTAAAGCCTGCACGAATACGTCGAGGTTATAACCTTTTTTATTGGCTGCGTTGACCTCTGTAATTACAGATTGCGCCTTCTGAATTCGAAATAGTAGTGTATCGGGTATGGTTTTGGTCGAATCGTTAGTTTGTGCATTTAAAGTAAGTCCACTTAAGACCAATAAAAATAATACCGTAAGATGTTTACAAAAGTACCTGTGCATGGAAATTAGTTTATAATCTTAGAACGTCAAAAACCACTCCTTTAAGAAGTGGTTCTGACACTATAATTAACCTGTTTAGTTTTTTATTGTTTAGATTTTTTTAAGCTTTTGAGAATGCTTCGTCACTGTAGAGGTATCCTACCATTGCTGCTGCATCGCTACGGCTTCGTATCTGTCAAATTTCAACCCTAATCATATCGCGCCTTAAACATAGGCGATCTACAACTGCTTCAAATATTTTCTATTGCAGAAGATCGTTGAGTTGATTTACGAACAGTTAAAAGCCCCGATAAAACAGCCAACACACCAAACAACACATGTACCCACTGGGTTTTGCTGTGAAAAGAAAATACCCAAGGTGATGCAATCAGAAAAATACCGAGCAGTACGTCCAAATTTAAATGCATAGACATCGGCATTTTACGGAACAGACCGCCTTCATATTTGGTCACTATAGAAGAGAAAAAGATAAAAAGTCCAGCGCCTATAGAAACTGCTATCGCAGGATTTGAGCCACTAAACTTAAATGCCCATGGCGCTGCCAATAACACTGCACAAGACAGGTAGTCGAGCCAAGCATGGAATGTTCTATTGATCAGTTGCATATTTTTATACGATCAGATTTAGTACAGTCATTTTAACTACGTTTTTTCTTCAACATAAGATAGAGCGTAAATCCTACCGCCACCGCAGTTGCAATTTTAACAGCAAAACCTTTTGGATTATGTTTCATCTCCATTTTCCAACCTCTTTCGGCAATCATATTCGGTACATAGCCTTTGCGCAAATCGTCTATCAAACCTTCGAACATATTTATCCTATCCGCAAATATTAGAGGTAACCAATGACGGTAACGATCTTCGCTGTGCTTAAAGGCATATCTACGAATCATACCGCTTAATCCTGACGGTGGTACTGAATTGCCAAATACGGCACTAATTTTTGGTCGTTCATTCGACATTAGGATTTCTACGTCTTTTGGTTGTGGCGATGAGCGTTTATAATCCGAACGGTGATGGTCGTCGCCAGTATAATTTTTCATGGGATAGGTTGGTTCGTTTTCTGGATCAGCGTCCATGCCCCATCCCGGAATTTCTTTATAATTACGTTGCTTTTTCATTTGCTTAAGCTTTGGCTGATGGAATCAGCACGGTTTTAATACAATTATCTAATTTTGATGAAAATAGGCGATAAGCATCCGCCACTTCCTCCAAGGGAACTTTATGCGTAATCAATCCTTTTGGATTAAGCCTTCCTTGTTGTACGTGATCGATCAACTTTGGCAATAATCTTTTCACTGAAGCCTGATTTGCCCGAATGGTAATGCCTTTGTTCAGTACGTTACCAATAGGAATCAAATTAAATGGTGGGCCATAGACCCCAACAATGGATACAATTCCGCCTTTTTTAACAGCGTTGATGGCCCATTGCAAAGCAGTACCCGTACCTGCCTGCATGAGCGTCACTTTACCACTAAAACTTTGCAGCGTATTCCCTTCAGCTTCGCAGCCGACGCAATCTATGCAGACATCGGCACCGTACCAATCTGTAGTCTTCTTAAGAAAAACTACGGGATCTTCCATGTCCTTAAAATTATAAGCCTCACAGTAGGCGTAATTTTTGGCAAACTCCAATCGGTAATCCACATGGTCAATGATAATTACCCGCGAAGGACCGAAAAACCAAGCGCAGCGAGCTGCCATAATTCCAATTGGGCCAGCGCCAAAAATAACCACCGTATCGCCCTGCTTAATGCCACCCATCTCGGCAGCTTGGTAGCCCGTAGGTACTACATCGGTAAGTAGTACGGCATCGTCTGGGTCCATATCTGGTGGTATTACCGTTGGACCAACATCTGCATAGGGCACCCTTACATATTCTGCCTGACCACCATCATAGCCGCCGGCCGTGTGCGAATAACCGAATATTCCGCCTACGGCAGTAGCCATAGGATTTGATTCGTGGCAATTACCAAATAAACCTTGTTTACAGAAATTACATTTGCCACAAGCAATATTAAACGGCACCAGCACCTGGTCACCAACTTTTAACCGCTGTACCAAGGGTCCAACTTCTTCTACTACTCCAACAAACTCGTGTCCAAAAGTAGATCCCACTCTGGTATCAGGAACCATTCCATGATACAAGTGAAGATCGGAGCCACAGATACAGCTGCGCGTCACCCTAATAATGGCATCTTCTGGATGCAGAATTTTGGGCATTGGTTTTTCAACAGTGCGCACCCTATACGGCCCGCGATATTCCATTGCTAACATAATTGATATGATTTAGTTAATGATATTAATAACCTTACTCCTCTTTCATACAACAGCTTAGCCGTTTTGTTTCTTGAATCCGTAGTCTGCTGGCAAAACCCGAATAGACCGCAACTGCACAGCGTATTTTGCGCGCAAAAAGCTAAGAAATGCAGGTGGATACCTGTTCTGACAATAACAGAAACAAAGGCATATCGCTTTAGCTTATAGTGCTATCAGTTACAACCTTTAAAATTAAATTATGGAAATGACAAATAATTCCCAAGAGGGACAAATGACCAAGGAGATTGAGTATTATACTTCCAAACTACCATCCGATGTATATCTAGGCGCTGCTATCGCCTCTACGGGCGTATCGCTTGTGTTAAAATGCATTGGCAAAAAACACTTAGCACTTTTTATAGGGCAATGGGCTGCACCTTTCCTATTATTCGGTGTGTACAATAAAATTGTTAAAACGCAGGGACATGATCAGTTTGACCAAGCTTAATTCTTAAAAATATGTTTTATCACGTAAAAGATTTACAATTTAATGCGAGGGTTTCTAGGCCAGATCCTCGTTTCGCTAACATCTTATTAGAACAATTTGGTGGAGAAAACGGTGAACTTGCAGCAGCAATGCAATACTTTACACAGGCTTTTGCCGCTAAAATGCCACATCCCGATAAGTATGATATGCTAATGGATATTGCTACGGAAGAATTTAGTCACTTGGAAATTGTTGGCGCAACCATTCAAATGTTATTAAAAGGTGTAAATGGCGAGCTAAAAGACGCTGCAGATCAATCAGAAATTATGCAGGCAATGGATGGTGCCGATGCTAGGGAATCACTCATCCATCAGGCCTTAAAAGCTAACCCACAATTTGATATGTTGAGTGGTGGAGCGCCTAGGTTAACCAATAGTCAAGGTATTCCATGGTGTGCTTCTTACATCCATTCAAACGGTGATTTGACTGTAGATTTGAGAAGTAACTTAGCTTCAGAATCTAGAGCAAAGTTGGTTTACGAACATTTGATGAAGTTTACTGACGATCCTTATGTAAAAGATACCCTTTCCTTCTTAATGACACGCGAAATTGCACATTACAAGATGTTCGAGGGTGCATTATCTTCCATTGCACCTAACTTCCCTCCTGGTGTTTTACAACCAGATCCTAGGTTTACCCAACAGTATTTTAACCTTTCGCCAGATGAAAGTGTAAGAGGTCCATGGAATGAAGGACAGATGCCCGCCATGGGTTTAGACTGGGAATATGTACCAGATCCAGTCGCTTATGTTAAAGATACAGAAGGATTGAGCAATTTACCAGATGCCAAAGAAGGTGAATTGGAAAGGAAGAAAGAACTAGATATAAAAATGAGTAAGCTTAAGAGTGAAGAAGTCATTTCTTCGGAGCCCAAAGGCGAAGCGCAATGGAGTAACTACGATCAAAAATCTTAAAACCAAGAAAAGCCATGACATTGAGCCATGGCTTTTCTTTTGGTAGTTCGTTTTTCGTTGTTGATTGTTTGTGTTATTTAGGTCTCATTGGCGGCCGGCCTATTTCTTTTGGCCTGAATCAAAAGAAACAAAAAGTTCAAGGCTGTCCGATGTAAAATCGGTACAGGTTGCATAAATCACCCTTGCATTAAGCCAACAACAGCGCTAATGCGCAGGAAAAAAGCATCTGTGCAACACTAATACCGCTGCTCATGCTTGCTTGAATTGCTAATTCGAGCAGTTTTTTGCAAAGCTGTTTATTGCTCTCTGCTACGGTGATATGCTAGGCGATCAGTCGTGATTAGCAAAGTCATTACTTACATCCAACCTCCCACCGACCTGCGAAATATCACTAAGTTAACTAGTTTTTTTCGCCTTCTTCTTATCCGTAATATACTGCTCAATGACCTTACGATCATTAGAACCGGTAGCTCGTTTCGCACCGTTTACCTGCTGAATACTTACCCCCATTTTTTCCGCTACGTGAGAGAGTTCATAATCCTGAGAAGAATTCACTTTTTTTCTATCTGTAGTTCTACCTTGCTTTGCCATAATATATATTTAATGGTTAATTGGTTGTTTAGTTTACTAGTTGGTTGGTTGGATAATTGGCAATTTGGTGTTTGGTGATTATCTGAACGCTATACACTCAGATAACTTTTAATTTCTCTCACACCCGTACCATTAATTACAATCGCAGCTTTTAATTCCTCTACGCTGATTTGAAATTGATCTGCCCAATACATTAAATCTTCGGGATCATCTGCATTGATTTCCCTAAACTCACTCTCGTCGGGAATTGGTTCCAAAGTGTCGCTATCATCTTCAATAGGATGCAAATATTTAAATTCATCAGGATCAGGAATATTTTCCTCTCCGTCAAAATGTTGTTGACCTTCTACCATTATTTCTAGTTTTATATGTTAAGGATAAATTTCTTTTGCTTTAAGGATAGCTTTCTCCAAGTCTATACCTTTCCCCAATACGCCTTTAAAAATATCCCCTCGTGCGTTCACTCTTTCAAAAGCATTGAAGATGTTGAAATCCTTCATCTTTAAACCTGGTTTGAGTTCTTCCCAGTCTAGGGGCATAGAAACCGTTGCACCAGGCTTAGGTCGTAAAGAGTAAGGTCCGGCAATGGTTGCACCAGGCCGGTTCTGTAAAAAATCTAGATACATTTTACCTTTACGTGCGGCAATCATGCGCTCTAACGAAGTAAACCGGGGAATTTGTTGATTAACAATGCTCACAATAAGCTTTGCAAATAGCTGACTCTGGTCATAATCGTATTTACCATCCAAAGGGATATAAATATGGATACCCGTTGAGCCAGATGTTTTTGCATAACATGGAACATCTATGGCATCTAGTACTTCTTTGACCACATTTGCAGCTTCTATGACCTTATCAAAATGATGTTGATCGGGGTCTAGGTCAATCACGCAGTAATCTGGATGATCTGGAGATTGTACGCGCGAAAACCAAGGATTGATTTCTATACAACCTAAAGTATTCATCCACAATAGCGTAGCTACATCATCGCCAACTAAATATTCTTTAGGCTCTCCATCACTCGTAGTGTAAGGAAAGGTTTTCGCCCAATCTGGCGCTTTGCCTTTCACATCCTTTTGGTAAAAACTTTTACCATGAATCCCCCCCGGAAAGCGGTTCAGAGATAAGGGTCTATCTTTTAAATAGGGAAGAATATAATCGGCCATGGCGTAATAATAATTGAACATATCCCTCTTACTTACACCATCTTCTGGCCAGTACAATTTTGAAAGGTTATTGAACTTTAGCTCCTTACCTTTTACTTTCCTTACTTGGCTTTGCTCTTTGGGGTTGAGTAAAGTTTTCGGGACAGTCTCCTTTGGAGGACGTACAAGTTCAGTATCAATATTTTTAGACGTTCCTTTTTTTCCATTAGATTCTTCTTTAGTTGTCGCTACGATCTGTTCGGTATCGGCAGCAGTTTCTTGGATAACTTCCTTTGCATTTTTATCGCTGCGCATCCCTTGGAAAGAAGGATGGCGAAATACACCATCATCGGTAATTTCCGTGAAGGCAACTTCGCAAACCAGTTCAGGTTTCATCCAAGTAGCTTTGGCATTTAACTGTCTATGCTGAAAACGGGATAATTTATTTACATCTGGCGCTACGGTAAAGGGGCTTTCCTTTACAACGTATGGCTCAAATAAATTCATCATCTTCTTTTGGTCAGCATCTGAAAAACCTGTACCTACTTTACCTACATAGGTCAGTTCCTTGCCCTCCCATACTGCTAAGATCAACGAACTAAAGAGTTTAGAAGTATCCTCGTTACGGGTAAAGCCAGCAATAATCACTTCTTGTCTACGAGCGACCTTTATTTTTAACCAGTCTTTACTACGTTTGTTAACCAGATAAGTACTCGATTTACGCTTGGCCATGATTCCTTCGAGGCCAATGCGACCAGCTGCGTTAAAAAATTCGATACCACTAGTATCGAAAACCTTAGAAATCCTAATCCTATCATCATCCGTCGGCAATACTTCATTTAATATTGCCTGTCTTTCTATTAGAGTTAATCCAGTAAGGTTTTTACCTTCGTACCAAAGCATGTCGAAAACATAAAAAACGAGTTCCCCATCAGCTTCGCTACGCCAATTTTGTAAAGTACCGAAATTGGAAATTCCCTTTTCATCAAGCACTAAAAGCTCGCCATCAATCACCGCATTCAGTTTCCAACTTCCCAAAAGTCGATGAATGGGATAAAAACGGTCATTGAAGGATTTATTATTTCGCGACAAGAGCTCAACTTTTCCTTTGTTGAGCATCGCCAAAGCACGGTAACCGTCCCACTTCACTTCATATTGCCAATCCTCATGATCAAAAGGTTCATCCACCAAGGTGGCCAGCATCGGTTTCATCGCCTTCGGTATTGCCGCTTTGGGTGCCGATTTTAGAATTTTAGCAGCATCTAGCTTTACAGATTCATGACCAACTTCGGTTTCTTTTTCTAAATTACTGCTTTTTTTTGATGATTTTTTGGAAGGCCTTGGTTGTTTGGCTTCTATTTGCTGCTCGCCTTGATCCGTCCAAACTGCACCAGCAGTTTTTTCCATTTCTTCAATAGTCTTGCCGGAAATCACAGAGCCATCCAATTTGGTCACATCCTTCTTAGAGGTATCTTCATCGTCGTGTTTAATCAGCAACCAAGAGTTTTCGCCCATTCCGTTAGTGCGTACCAGTGCAAATCCACCATTCAGCTTCTCACCATGTAAACGTATTTTCACCGAACCATCTTTCAACTGGTCAAGCAAATGTTTTTCTTGCGCTTTTTTACCTTTAATTGGCTCTTCGGGTTCGTACCAGCCTTGGTCCCAAACAATCACAGTTCCACCGCCGTATTCACCTTTTGGTATAATACCTTCAAAAGTCCTGTAATCAAAAGGATGGTCCTCTACCATCATGGCCAATCTTTTGGTTTTGGGATCTAGACTTGGGCCTTTCGGAACAGCCCAACTTTTAAGTACACCTTCCATTTCCAAACGGAAATCATAGTGCAAACGAGATGCATCGTGTTTTTGAATAACGAATACCAGCTTATTGCTATCCGTACTTTTCCCAGATTTTGGCTCTGCTGTCTTTGTAAAATCTCGTTTTTGTGCATACTTATCTAATCCCATAACCTTTTTATTTTTTCAGATATGCCTTAATTTCGCTTAACGAATTACCTACCTTAAGCACTGCCTGTTTTAAACAAGCTGCACTTACTTTTAATTTATCGGCCCAATCCCATAATTCATATGGTTTGGCAACGTCAATACAGATGACTTGATTTTGAATATTATTTTTGTTGTTCATATGTCGTCGTTTATTTTAAATATATATCGGTAACTGCAGAAGAAACATTTACGATTTCAAAAAGTTTAGCCGCGGTTTTGGGGAAGCTCAGGGCTGAACATTAATACGTATTTGCAGAGAAGTTCAGGTATCTAGCGTAGCATGTTGGGAAAAATACCTACCAGAATTTTGAATGCTTCAACTAAAACCAAGTAGCACAAATTGCTGTTTTAAATAGTAATAAGTTTAAAGCAAATCAGGTATGGAATTAGAAATGGAAATGTTAATGCATGCCGCCCGTTCGGGCAGCACTAATGTGTTAGAAGAATTATCCAATGTAGACTTCAATCAAAAGGATGCTAAAGGAGATACTGCATTGCTCCTAGCCAGTAAATACCATCAATTCCATGTTGCCAAACTTTTGGTCGCCAAAGGGGTAGACCTTAACGCTGTAGATAGGGATGGAAACACGGCCTTGATGTGGGCTGCATTTACAGGTAATGTTGGTATAGCCGAACTACTCGTAGAAAATAACGTGGCAATAAATCAGCAACGGGCGGATGGCGCAACGGCATTAATGCTCGCCGTTATGGCTGCACAAACCGACTTGGTTAAGTTGTTATTAGTTGCGGGTGCAGCTACTGAAGTATGCAATGCTTTAGGTTTAAGAGTGCTAGATCTAGCACAACAACAAGGCAATACTGAAATATTAGCGTTAATAGAAAACTAGATCATTCAAATTCCTGAATAAGTATTCTTATCGCTTATTTGGATTTATACGCTTTAGTCGCTCTAACAGTACTTATTGGCACATTTCACAAAACAATAGCCAAGCTAAAAGCATTATGAACAGATACAAAAGTATTGCCTTCGTCGACTAAAAACTAATTAGGATCGCTGGGCAAGAAAATTTTATCATCGTAAATTATGGAGCAAAATATTTTCGAAGAATGTCGCGAACTATTAGTTCAATATAACTTAACCATGGCCTGCGTTGAAAGTGCTACCGCAGGCGAGCTCACTGCTACTTTCAGCTTAACGCAACAATCTGGTGATTTTCTAAAGGGAGGTTTAATCTGTTATGATGCCTGTATCAAAGAAGATCTCTTAAAAGTAGATCCTGCATTATTAAAAGAATTTACGCCAGAATCTACAGAAGTAACTTACGAGATTACCAAGGGCTTAAGCCATTTGATTGAAGCAGACATTCACATCGGCATTACTGGATTAACTCGACCGGGCGGAAGTGAAACGATAGAAAAGCCAGTAGGTACCATGTTCTTTTGTGGTCTTTTTGGCGAAAATAAAATTTTCGAGGACAGGAAAGTATTCGAAGGCAGTCAGGAAGAAATTGTAAGACAAGCTACAGTGCATACAGCATACTTACTTAAAAAATCATTAATCAAATCAAACCTCTTAAATAATGAGCGAAACACAAAAATTTGATGCCATCATTATCGGCGGCAGTTATGCTGGCCTGTCTGCAGCGCTCTCCCTTGGGCGTTTGTCAAAAAAAGTATTGGTCATAGATGCAGGAAACCCTTGTAATAAATCAGTAGCAAAATCATATAATTTTCTAACGCAAAACGGCAACAGCCCGAAAGAAATTTTAGAAATAGCAAAACAACAAGTATTGAGCTATCCTACGGTTAGTTTTATAAATGATGAAGTTACCGAGTTAAATGGCGTAGATGGAAATTTTGAAATAAGTACCAAGACCAGCCAATCTTTCTATGCCCAAAAAGTACTTTTTGCCACCGGTGTAAGGGATGTATTGCCCACAACGAGTGGCTACGCAGACTGCTGGGGAACATCTATCGTACATTGCCCTTACTGTCATGGTCACGAGTTCAGCGGTAAGGCAGCGGCTATTTATGCAGACGGTGAAGCTGCTAGGCAACTGGTCAATCTATTGTCACCCATGCATCCAAATTTAACATTGATTTGCCCAAGTAATGAACCGGATTTCGACTTCGGCAATAAAGTTACCGTAATCGAGCAGGTCATCCGCAACGTCCATCAACAAAACGGCAACCTCAACGCCATATCGCTAGAAAATGGTGAAAAGCTAGACGTTGAAGTATTATATACCAATCCAAGTTTCGAGCAACACAGTGCTTTACCCAAAAACATTGGCTGTGATTTCACCGAAAAAGGTATGATTTTTATCGATTCAGACCATCAAACGAGTATTCCTGGAGTTTATGCCTGTGGCGACTGTACTAGTGTAATGCGAAGCATTGCAACTGCAGTAGCTTCTGGAAACTTAGCTGGAGCAATTATCAATAAAGTGTTGAGCGAAACCTATATGTTGGCCGTAGTAAATGATGAATTTGCCGTATAGATAAGTACAACACGCAAACAAAAGCTTTAAACTACTTGTTTTTAAAAGCTGTTAAACAAATGCTGTCTTCAATCCTTTTAGGTATAGAATTAACCAAATTGAAATGAAAAAGCTATCTTATCAAACCTTAGATCCAAATTTGTTGCTGGATTGCTCACAAGCAGACCAAGTTAACTTCTGGGCAGAAATGTTTCAGGTTACACCTCAAGCTATAAAAAGCGCTGTGCGTGCCTGCTGCAATAATAGCGTCGCCTGCATTTCAGCTTACCTAAAAAACAGGAACATTCCTCATCGCGAGCAAAAACAATCGATCGAGCACACCTCCACATTTTTTAAAAACTAAATTTAAGACCGCTGTTAACTAATTGTATTAGCCGAGAGATTGAAATGAACAAATATCCATCTGGTACTCCTTTCCCCCTTGGTGCAACTTGGGATGGAAAAGGAGTAAATTTTGCCCTCTATGCCGCCAACGCCGATTCGGTAGCGCTCTGCCTTTTCGATAAAGACAGTAGAGAGGAGAAACAACGAATAACACTCATCGAAAAAACCCGTTCTATTTGGCATATATATATGGAAGGCCTACAACCAGGACAACATTATGGCTACCGTGTATATGGCAATTACGATCCCATTAATGGCCGTAGGTACAACCCCAACAAATTACTGCTAGACCCTTACGCCAAAGCCATTGCCGGAGACCTCATCTGGGACGATAGCTTGTTCGGTTACCGATTGGGCGAGGATGATTTATCTGTAGATGAAAGAGACAGTGCGCCATTCATGCTAAGAGCAGTAGTTGTAGATACAACTTACGATTGGGAGGGAGTACAAAGACCAAGAACAAATTATAATGAAACCATCATTTACGAAGCGCATGTCAAGGGCTTAACTTTCCTACATCCAGGCATCCCTGAAGCAATTAGGGGAACTTATGCAGCTATTGCGCACCCAGCTATCATCAGCTACTTAAAAGAATTAGGCATTACCGCACTCGAATTAATGCCGATCCATCAATTTATCAACGACCGCCACTTAACTGAACAAGGCTTACAAAATTATTGGGGCTACAATACCATCGGCTTTTTCGCTCCAGATAGCAGATATGCCGCTACAGGTAAAAATGGCGAACAGGTCAAGGAATTTAAAGACATGGTAAAGGCACTGCATAAAGCAGGCATAGAAGTTATTTTGGATGTGGTATATAACCATACTGCTGAGGGAAACCATTTAGGTCCTACCCTTTCTTTTAAAGGAATTGATAATGAAGACTACTACCGCTTAGCTGATGACAGACGGTACTACATGGATTATACCGGTACCGGAAATACGCTAAATACCACATCGCCAAACGTGCTTCGTCTAATGATGGACAGTTTGAGGTATTGGGTGCAAGAAATGCAAGTAGATGGTTTTAGGTTCGACTTGGCCTCTACCTTGGCCCGAGGTTTACACGAAGTAAATATGCTGGGTGCATTTTTCAGCATCATACAACAAGACCCAGTTATTTCTCAGGTGAAGCTCATCGCAGAGCCTTGGGACATAGGCGAAGGTGGTTATCAGGTCGGCAATTTCCCACAGGGTTGGGCAGAATGGAATGGCAAATACCGAGACTGTATTAGAGATTATTGGCGTGGCGAGCCAAGCATGTTGGCAGAATTCGCACTTCGCATTACGGGAAGCCCTGATTTGTACCAAGACAGCGAGCGACGCCCGACGGCAAGTATTAACCTCATTACCGCACATGATGGGTTTACACTGCACGACCTAGTAAGTTATAACCAAAAGCACAACGAAGCTAACGAAGAAGGCAATCAGGATGGAGAAGACCATAACCGATCGAATAATTACGGCACAGAAGGCAAAACTGATGATCCAACAATCAATGCCATAAGAAATCGGCAAAAGCGAAATTTACTCACCACACTGTTTTTATCTCAAGGTATCCCTATGCTGTTAGCTGGAGATGAATTTGGACGAACACAAAACGGCAATAACAATGCCTATTGCCAAGACAATGAAGTTTCTTGGCTACATTGGAATGAGGTAGACGAAGAGTTATTAAATTTCACTAAGAAGCTGATTGCCTTACGAGCTGAAAACTCGGTATTTCGTAAGCGAAAATGGTTTAGAGGACAGCCCAAACCTGAAACAGGATTACCTGACATTGCTTGGTTTCTACCTTCTGGACAAGAAATGGAAGAAGTACATTGGGACGAAGATTTTGCAAAATCTTTAGCCGTCTATCTTCATAGTGAATTTACAGCCTTTTATGCCATTTACAATGCACATGATGATACTGTAGAATTTCAAATGCCAGCCAATAACTGGGGCGAAACTTGGAAATTGGTATTGAACACAGGACTTGAGGAGATACCAACCACCTATCAAAGCCAAGAAGAAATTAAAGTATTAGGAAGAACAATATTGATCTTAAAAACAACGATCTAAAAAACGCATTACATGAACGTAAAAAGAAGAAATATAGGTCTTACTTTCGACGGTAGCAATTGCAGTTTTAGAATTTGGGCACCGCAAGCTAGTCAAGTACAGCTATCTATAAAAGATAAAAACAGCATAGATTTAAACCCAACAAACTATGGCTATTGGGAAGTAAACAACCTTACGGAAATCAATGAAGATGACCAATATTGGGTAATTGTAAATGGTAAACAATTAGCAGACCCAGCTTCGGTTTACCAACCTGAAGGTGTACACGGCGCCTCGCAGGCAGTTAAATTGGACGAGATGCCAATTAACAACGAATGGCAGAACATTCCACTTAAGGATTACATACTTTACGAACTCCATACGGGAACTTTTTCTGATGGCGGCGATTTTGAAGGTATTGCCGAAAAACTCGACTACCTATTAGAACTTGGCATTACCGCCATTCAACTCATGCCTGTCGCAGCTTTTGCGGGTGAGCGAAACTGGGGCTATGATGGTGTTTTTCCCTTTGCAGTGCAGGCTTCGTACGGTGGTCCAAAAGCCTTACAGCAGCTAGTCGCCTTATGTCATAGTAAAGGCCTGGCAGTAGTGTTAGATGTAGTCTATAACCACTTTGGCCCAGAGGGTAATTACCTCCATGAATTTGGTTCGTACTTTACTGATAAATATAAAACACCTTGGGGTAAAGCTGTTAACTTCGATGATCGAGGAGCACACGGTGTACGTGAATACATTGTTGAGAATGCCATCATGTGGTTCAGAGATTTTCAGATCGATGCCCTACGCTTAGATGCAGTTCATGCGATCAAAGACCATAGCGCTGTCCACATCCTGCAAGAAATCAGTAAGCATACGGATTTACTGAGCAAGCAAACTGGCAGACCGTATTACCTCATTGCAGAATGTGACTTGAACGATCCAAAATATATTAGCCCTTTAGAGCAAAATGGCTTAGGCATGCATGGCCAATGGGTTGATGAATTTCATCATGCCTTACGTGTTGCCGCTGGCGAACCAAAACTTGGCTACTATTCAGATTTTGATGGCATTGCTCATCTAGGGAAAGCCTATCAAGATGCTTATGTCTACACCGGTATGTATTCACAGGAAAGAGACAATTTCTTCGGAAAGAGCGCAAAAGGACATCACGGCTCGCAATTTACTGTCTTTTCGCAAAACCACGATCAAGTGGGTAACCGCATGCTTGGCGAACGCAGTAGCACTTTGGTAAGTTTCGAAATGCAGAAGTTATTGGCAGCTGCTGTACTGACCTCCCCTTTCATCCCCATGTTGTTTATGGGCGAAGAATGGGCAGAAACCAATCCTTTTCTTTACTTCATCGACCACACGGATCCAGATTTGGTTGAAGCCGTACGAAAGGGCCGTAGAGAAGAGTTTTCAGCCTCACATCTCGATGGACAAGCACCAGATCCAAAAGCTGATGAGACTTTCCATCGTTCTAAGTTAAATTGGAAAAGATTACTACAACCCGAAAATGCAAAAATGTTTGAATTTTATAAGCATTTGATTGCGTTGCGCAAACAATACCGTATGCTGCAAACTGCAGATTTGGACACTGTAAAAGCATATGTTTTTCAGACCGAAAACAGTTTAATGATCGAGCGTAAATGTCCAGATGAAGACAGGAGCATTTTGTATCTGTTAAATTTCTCTTCAAGCGTACAACAGTTAGCCCTTCCAGCGCATTTAAATATCTACGAAAAAATTTTAGACTCGGCAGAAAAAAAATGGCTCGGGCCTGCAGCATCAACCAACATTCAAACTGATTTCTCATTGCACTTAATCATCCAACCGCAGTCTTTTATAGCTTATACCACTTTCTATGATTAATCCGATTTCCACCTACCGCATACAGTTCAATAAAGATTTTACCTTTAAAAATTTAAAATCGTTATTACCATATTTACACGAGTTAGGTATCAAAACCATCTACGCCTCGCCTATTTATAAAGCTGTTCCTGGCAGTAATCATGGTTATGATGTGACGGACCCCAATCAGATTAATCCAGAAATTGGCACCCTAGAAGAGCTCAGGGAAATTTCAGTCCTACTAAAGTCGTACAACATGTATTGGCTGCAGGATATTGTACCCAACCACATGGGCTATCACCAAGATAATCCATGGCTGATAGATCTATTGAAAAATGGTGAGCAATCTAACTATCGACAACATTTTGATCTAATTACAGACGACTTAGAAAAAGAACCATTAATGGTGCCTTTTCTTGGAGATGATTTAGAAAACATCATCAACAACAAGCAGTTGGAACTAGTAGAAAATAACGATAGCTACTACCTCAAATATTTCGACAGCCTTTGGCCGGTTAACAATAAACATCAAAACCCTAAAAACATCAGTATCAAAGAACTGGCCAATAGCCAATATTATCGGTTATGCAATTACAGAGAGACTGACCATGTAATCAATTACCGCCGATTTTTCACCGTAAACAGTCTCATTTGTTTGAATATGCAACTCAAACCTGTATTTGACGACTATCATCAATTGACCAAGCAATTATTGGACGAAGGTATTTTTCAAGGTTTAAGGATTGATCATGTGGATGGTTTAGCCGATCCTACTAGCTACTTAAAGCAATTAAGAGAGCTCTGCGGTAAGGAAGTTTACATCATAGTCGAAAAGATTTTGGAACCAAATGAGCAACTTCCGAAATCCTGGCCTATACAAGGCTCAACGGGTTACGATTATCTAGGCTTATCCAACCAGTTGTTTACCTGCACCGGTGCTAAAAAAGAATTCGAACGCACTTATGAAACCATTGTAGGAAAGCAGCATCCGGTTGAAGAACAAATTTTAGAAAAGAAGAAGGCGTTTCTTGAATCGCACATGCAAGGGGAATTGGAAAACCTTTACCAGCTTACTATTAAACGATTATCAAAAGACGAAAATCCTCAAGACGCTTTTAGGATTAAAGCGCTGCTTGCGGCAATCTTAGTTAAATTACCCGTATATCGTCTCTATACCGATGGGCAAGCGTCAGCAACCAGTCAACAAGAAATCTTACAAACTGTTTTTACTGCTTTGGATCAAAAAAGTAATGATCAATCGATGGTAACTCAACTTAAGACATTACTGTTAAGTGAAAATAAAGACAGCAAAGGCATCTCCTACTTCAACAGGTTAATGCAGTTTACCGGACCACTAATGGCCAAGGGCGTGGAAGATACCTTAATGTATACCTATCATCGATTTATCGGAAATAACGAAGTTGGCGATTCTCCAATACATTTCGGAATGGATGTCAACCTGTTTCACAAAGAAATAAGCAATAGGGCTAAGCAATGGCCTTTAACAATGAATGCTACCGCCACTCACGATACTAAACGTGGTGAGGATAGCCGTGCGAGGCTTTTAGGCTTGACAGAGTTTGCAAGCGAATGGACGGAACAGGTTGCGCATTGGCGAACAATCAACCAAAAGTTTAAAACTGAGCAAATGCCCGATGACAATGATGAATATTTCATCTATCAAACGTTGATTGCCACATGCCCTGAAAACGGTATTTCTTCTGAAGATTACCAAAATCGCCTATTGGCCTACATCGAAAAGGCACTTCGCGAATCCAAACGTCGCTCTAATTGGGACGATCCGAATGCAGCCTATGAAAAAGCTGCCAAAAATTTCACCTTACTTTTAAACACGAGTGGTGCCTTTTGGGCCTATTTCCATCCTTTTTTCCAAAAAATAGTGAAAGTAGGCAAGCTCAACTCTTTATCCTCATTAATCTTAAAACATACCTTGCCTGGTATTCCAGATACTTACCAAGGCAGCGAATACTGGGATTTGAGCATGGTAGATCCCGATAATAGAAGACCTGTAGCCTATGAATTAAGACATCAAAAACTTCTCCATCAAAAAGATACAGAACTAACAATAGATCTAACAGCCAATCACAGTGAGGAACTCAAACTTCAGCTACTTCATCAACTGTTACAATGTAGGAACAAGTATCCAGCGCTTTTCACAGAGGGAGATTATCATCCTTTAAGCATTAGTGGCAATGAAAATATGCAGATCATGGCCTATACCAGACATTACCATAACCAGTGGCTATTGGTCGTGGTACCCGTTCGTAACTGCAATAAATCTGATTCGAAAAAAACCTTTGAACAAATTGATTGGAAGAAAATAGAGCTAAGCTTGCCTCAGCCACTTACACAAGCCAACCTAGCCATCGAGAATATACTAAAACCTCATACAAAAGCTTCATTTCAAGCCGATAAGAATCAAAAAATTAGCTTAGATAAAGTATTAGACGGGCTTCCTTTTGCCGTTTACCAGATCACCCTCCCGGAGAAGAAACGTAGTGCTGGAATTTTAATGCACCTTACTTCCTTACCTACGGCCTATGGCATTGGCGATCTTGGGCCAGCTGCACATCGTTTCATTAAATTTCTTTCTAAAGCTCATATGAAATACTGGCAAGTACTGCCCATGAATCCCATCACTGCAGAGCAATCTTTTTCACCTTACAGCTCTACTTCTGTGATGGCAGGAAATATTTTATTGATTAGTCCAGACCAACTTGCCTCTTGGGGTTGGCTGAGCAACGAAGAGCTCTCTTCTTATCAATCAAAAGCAAGAAGGAAGATTGATTATGCGAAGGCAGTTCAGCTCAAAAAAGAGCTATTAGAAAAAGCGTATCAAAATTGGTTGTCAACCCGCGCTTTTGTGGTAGACGAATTCGATGACTTTTGTAAAAAACAAAGCGATTGGCTAGAAGACTATGCTTTGTTCGTACACATCAGTCAATTAGAAGATGGCAAAGCTTGGTACCGATGGCCAACGCCGCTGAAACTAAGAGAAGAACAAGCTTTGCTGCAGATCTCCAAGAAACATCAAAAAGAATTACAAGCTTTGAAATGGCAGCAGTATGTATTTTTTAAACAGTGGACAGCACTGAAACAAAAAGCGTATCAGCTGGGCATTGAGATGATTGGCGATATCCCTTTTTATTGCGCACATCATTCGGCAGATGTATGGGCCAATCCACAGCTTTTCGCTCTTGATAAAGATGGAAAAGTTACCGGGATAGCTGGTGTGCCTCCTGATTATTTTAATGCCGACGGTCAACTTTGGGGTATGCCGGTATACAACTGGGAAGCAATGGAAAAAGAAAACTTTAATTGGTGGAAAAAGCGCATGGCAATGAACCTATCGCTTTACGACCTAGTAAGGTTAGACCATTTTCGTGCTTTCGATGAATATTGGGAAGTGCCTGCAGGTAGCGAAACCGCTAAAACTGGAAGCTGGAAAGCTGGTCCCAAAAAAGCATTTTTTGATTCCTTAACTAAAGCATTGGGAAAGATGCCGCTAATTGCCGAAGATCTTGGAGAAATTACCGAAGAAGTGTATCAATTAAGAGATGATCTAGCTTTGCCAGGCATGAAGGTACTACAATTTGCTTTTGGCAATGACATGCCGCAATCGGTACATATCCCCCATCAATATCAAAACTCAAATTGCGTTGTTTACACTGGTACACACGATAATAACACCACCAGAGGGTGGTTTGAAGACGATATCGACCAAGATACCAAACTACGGCTTCAACATTATCTAGGTAAAAAAGTAAGCCGTAAAAAGATAGCGAAGCAACTGATTAACCTAGCGCTAGGTTCCATTGCTAATGTCGCCATTATTCCAATTCAAGACCTTTTAAATAAACGTGCCAAAGAAAGAATGAATATCCCTGCTTCAGTGGAAGACAATTGGACTTGGCGACTCAAAAAAGATGACTTTTACGACAAGTTAGCTGTAACTATCGCTGCTCACTTGAAAACTTACAATCGATAAACTCAAAAAAGCGATGAGTTGATATACATAAAAAGTCCAACAAAGATCATCAAGCTCTGAAGGCTCGATTGTCTTTGTTGGACAATTAATTTAGCTATAAAAAGCTTATAGGTCCAAAATCATCCACAGCGTGCAGGCATAGTGACCTGAATTTCCCATTGGACCTTCTAATTTCTTGAATCCAGCTTTCTCGTACATTCCTACAGCGGTAGAAAGTTCAGGAAACGACTCTAAATACACTTGTTTATACCCCAGTTTCCGAGCAGAATCAATACTTTGGTTCATTAATTTTTTACCCAGACCTTTTCCGCGAGCATCTTCAGAAAGATAAAACTTAACTAACTCTACGCAACCTTCGGGCAAGCCCTCTGTAGGGTAAATACCACATCCACCTAATAGCTTTCCATCTTCCTCAGCTAACCAATATTCCGAACCTTCGTCTTGGAACAATTCATAAAGTGCGTCTGTGGTTGGGTCGGTATATACCGTACCCAGACGGTCGATTTTAAACTCTCTAAATATTTTACGGATTAATTCTGCAATGGCGGGATTATCCTCCCTTACTATATTTCTTATCGTTAGCGGCATACATTTATATTGATATCAAAGCCCTAAGATAGTGCCTTAAATTTAAACCGCTTTGAATTTGCTTCAAACTTCTGTAAAATGACGGTCAATATGGTTGATGTAGCGGCTACGAGTGAAGTAAAGTAATAGAAGACCCTCTCTGCCCTTAGGGCATCTCTCCATGAAAGGGAGAGAATGGTAGGCAACTATACGAAACTTTGCTGCTCTCTCCCTTCCAGGGAGAGAAGGCGCAGCCAAAGAGGTTTTTTGTTTTTCAGGATTATTATTTTAAAGCTCTTAAACCTTAATGCTTGTTATCTTTAACGCTTTAGGATTCCCATTCGCCCAGAAATGACGGTTAATATGGTTGATGTAGCGGCTACGAGGCTAGTAAAGTAATAGAAGACCCTCTCTGCCCTTCGGGCATCTCTCCCTGAAAGGGAGAGAATAATAGGCAACTTATGAAACTTTGCTACTCTCTCCCTGGAAGGGAGAGATGGCGCAGCCAGAGAGGGTTTTTATTTTCAGGACTATTATTTTAAAGCTCTTAAACCTTAATGCTTGTTATCTTTAACGCTTTAGGATTCCCATTTGCCCAGAAATGACGGTTAATATGGTTGATGTAGCGGCTACGAGGCTAGTAAAGTAATAGAAGACCCTCTCTGCCCTTCGGGCATCTCTCTCTGAAAGGGAGAGAATAATAGGCAACTTATGAAACTTTGCTACTCTCTCCCTGGAAGGGAGAGATGGCGCAGCCAGAGAGGGTTTTTATTTTCAGGATTATTATTTTAAAGCTCTTGGATATTAATGCTTGTTATCTTTAACGCTTTAGGATTACCATTTGCAGAAATGACGGTTAATATGGTTGATGTAGCGGCTACGAGGCTAGTAAAGTAATAGAAGACCCTCTCTGCCCTTCGGGCATCTCTCCCTGAAAGGGAGAGAATAGTAGGCAACTATCCCAGATTCGATAACTATCAGACTAGTTATAAGCATCTGTTTGATGAAAGTATGGTTACAAATAAAATTTATAATTTATCCAATCGAAAATAACCTAAATGCACCTCATCATCAATTAAGTTTTCTCTTGGGGTTAATCTAATTCCATAGTTTTGAACTAATTGCGGATGCCATATATCTTCTATGCGATGAATATCATCAACATCAATCCCGTATTTTTCGTCAATATGTGCATTGGCTCCCTTCACTCCGGCCACTGAAGCCTGTTTAAAAAAAGCTGCTTTTTTAGCACGTTGCGTGGCCTCTGCTTTATCCTTGCATACTGATAGTAAAGTGTAATGTTGTTCCTCTAACCTACCTGCTGTATAACCGCCAAGATTAATAAAAAATAAGCGTTCTGCTGCAAACTCTTCAAGGCTGTTCTTATCGTAAACCTCTACGCTATAACCATCAACCGTGTTCACTTCACGCCAACCATCAATGTGCAGACTTTTTCCCGCCTCAGGCCAAAAAGTTTGCAATTGCGGCACCAGCCCTGCCAAGCTGGTAGCAACGCCAAAGAAAAAATCATGTTGCTCTACATTTCTACCCTCGGCTTTCGAGCCTAGTAATACCATAAAAAGTTTCAGCTTTTGGATAGCTGTCTGCTGTTCGTTGTTGTCCATAAGCTCAAATGCTATTTTAGATGCGCTGCAGTAAGTGCTTCTGCAATTCTACTCGCAGCAGTTTCACAAAAATCTAGACCAGAATAATCTGGATTATAACCGCCAATAAAGGGCACCGCCATGATATAAATCCTTGGATTGAGCGCTAGGTAACGATCTACAACCTGAAAATAGTCGTTAATAGCTAGCCCCGGAACCCGAAGGTAATAATTACCTTGATGATCGACTTCAATATCTTGGTTTTCGGTAGCCATCTTTTTGGCTACTTCCTGTTTCCGAAAGGATAGCCTTGCTGGCGAAACTGTGTGGTTCTCTCTTAAACCTGAATAAGGTATGGCATCGAAAGACAGATGTGGCTGACCAATACAATCTATAAATGTACGATAATGGGTGCTATGCTGATCGCCATACTCGTCTTCGATAGTATAGGCAATGCCACCTTCCTCCAGTGGCTTAACCTCACTCGACCTGCCTACAGGAACCAGCTTTAAAATCCCTGCGTCATGTAAGGCAAGCAGTTCCTCGGCCGAACTCTGTGGCACAAAAGCAATGATCAGTGAAATCAAAGGCATCAGTGTCTGCTTCAACCTCAACATATCTTCTGCAGCAAAATATTTAGCTGGGTAGTTTAAGGTATAGCTCAATCCACATAGCATTTCCTTCCAATACACCGACTTGCGTTGCTTAATAGATTTTGCGGCTTCTTTATATTCGGCACGGAATAACTGGAAGGGATCAAGCCTTTCTCTTAAAGCCATCATCTTCTCAATAAACTCCTCCACACTAAGCGACTCAATTTCCCGATAGAATACAGGATCTAAGTCTGCCAAAGGCTTTTTAAATTTTTCTTCAAAAACTAAATCTAATGGTACAAACCCCTCATGGTCTTCCCTAATTTTTCGAATTTCCTCCTGATCAAAAAGACTGTCTTTTCCTAGCATAGACTCTTCGAGATGAAAACGTATCCCCGGAAGCAGCCCTTCTCTAGAGTGCATCACCATACTAAAGTTAGGTTGTTGCTCATCGAGTTGGTATTCCAATACACCTTCGGAAGATCTTTTATAACGGCCATGTTGCCTAGCCAAAGTCCGTAATGCGTCAATGGCCGTCAGTGAAGCCCCCCTAATGGCCACTGGATGATTAAATATCTGTTTTAACTTAGTAGGTGGATAGGGCGAATCAAAATAACCAGCTATTTTACCTTCGAAATGCTTCGGCCAGAGATGCCCAGTACAAATGATAACACTGTCAAAAATTTGTGTTTCTCCACTGGCCAACTTAAGCGCTACCCTTTCAGTAGTCGGCTGATCCAGTACATCTACCACTTCGGCACCATAAGTGACCTGAAGCGCAATGCCAGCCTGAGCCGCTTTTTGCTGTAATAAGTGAAACTGATCCGACAAGTATTGTCCGAAAAGCAATCTCGGTAATACCTGATATTCATGGAAACGCGCTAAATCGATATTAAAACGTGATAGCGTATCGGGATGTACTTTAGTAATCCATTCACTAATAGATTGTTCCAATGCTGGAATTTCATTTCCAGACACATTGGTTACATGCTCATCATTGGCCCCCTGAGCGCTATAAGGCATTCCAGCACCTAACTGGTTTCCTTTCTCAAAAATATGTACAGCAATTTCATCGGCGCCTCTATCAATCAATTTTTTTAACATAAACATACCGCTAGGACCGCCACCTATTATGGCTACCTGATGTATTGCTGCAGCATTCTTAATCATATTTTCTTTAGTTTGGAGTGGTATATTTCAAAAAGAAACCACCTCAAAAGAGGTGGTTTACGTTATCATTTTTTAAAAAAAGAAATTACAGTTTAGCTGCATCTCTTAAAGCTTTGATGCTATCATGCGCCGCCAAAATATCCTGCGACTGTCTAGATACAACTTCTAATGCCTCACCTTGTAATCCGCCATCTGTTAAGGCCACTTTGTATGCCTTTTTGATGGCATCTTCACCTCTTTCTGCTTCTGAGAGAATACTTTCTCTATCTGAACCACCAAACAAAGCTTTTACATCAATCCATGCCCTGTGCAAAGTACCAGCAACACTGTTTCCCGTTTCTGGTTCGCCAGCTCTTGTAGCCACCAAAGCGGTCAGCTCCTGACTAAACTTACGGCTTTGAGAAGCATACTCCTGAAATAAGCCTTTCAGATCGATATTTTCATCGTTAATATCTGCTAATGCTTTTTCGAAACCCGCAATTCTATCATTATTAATCTCTATTAACTCGTTAAGTACTTGATTTGTCGTTGACATGTTTTTTAAATTTTAGTTTTAAATTACTGTTTTATTCACCAGACTTGCTGGTTACGCCAACACAACAACAACAATTATTTTTTGTTTTTCGAAAGCCTAGAAAAGAATGATAAGTATCCCATACGAATAAAAACAAGTATTTTGCTTGCAAAATACTTACTTAGAAAAACATATGGGTGGATATTGCTATAGTATTGAGATTGATTACTTATATTTATGTAAGAACTACGCTATAAAATCCAAACAATACTTGATATTAAATCGTTACTATTGCAATTCGTAACCATTATCATAAAGTAGTAACATTGGATACATTCAAGAACGGAAATTTCAATCTTTCAGAAGATTCGAACCAAGAAAATTTCGAACTGTTGACTAAGGCATTAGATGCTTCCATATCAGGCATCATCATCACAGACAATCAACAGCCTGATAACCCTATTGTATATTGTAATACGGCCTTTGAAAAGATCAGTGGATATAAAAGAAATGAGATTATAGGCCACAATTGCCGCTTCTTACAAGCTGACGACCGAGCTCAACAAGGCAGAGATGTTTTGGCTAATGCGGTAAAAGATGGTCTTGAATGTGTCGTTGAAATACGCAACTATAAAAAGAACGGGGATTTGTTTTGGAACGAGCTCTACATGTCGCCTGTAAAAAACGCGGTTGGTGAGATTACGCATTTCATAGGTGTACAAAATGACGTGACCGAACGTAAAAAGGCTGAGCATGATTTACGTCATCAAAAGTCGATGATGGAAAAAAAGATTGAGGAAAGAACCTTAGCTTTAAGAGACAGTGAGGCCTTCCTATCAAGTATCATCGAGACGGTTAGAGAAGGATTATTGGTTATTGACCCTGAATTCAAGGTGCTTAGCGCCAACTATCACTTTCTACGTACATTTAAAGTAACCCTAGAAGAGACGATTGGCAGACAGCTCTATGCACTTGGAAACAATCAATGGGACATTCCTCAACTTCGCGAACTGCTTTTAAAAATTTTACCGACCAACAATCCGGTAGTAGATTTCGAAGTGGAACACGACTTTCCGCATATCGGTAAGAAGTTGATGCTGCTCAATGCCTATCGCATCGAACTTGAAGGACAGTTTAAAGACCAAATTCTCTTAGCTATCGAAGATATTACAGATCGTAGAGAAATAGAACAACGTAAAGATGATTTTTTATCTATTGCAAGTCATGAATTAAAAACACCGCTCACTACCATTAAGGGCTACATGCAAATTTTGCAGAAAAATACACCCCAAGGTGCTTCTGAAAAATTCAACAATACACTGGGTAAAGTGTCTCAACATATTGAGCGATTGAACAACCTTATTGCTGAACTATTAGACGTATCCAAAATACGGACGGGAAATATCGAACTGCATGAAGCAAGTTTTAATTTCGATAAAATGGTTGCCGAAGTCATTGAAGGCATTCAAGCTTCTGCACTAGACCATAAGATTGTATTGCAAGGTGCTACTAACGCCACCGTTGTTGCAGACGAATCACACATCATCCAAGTACTGAACAATCTATTATCTAATGCCATCAAATATGGCAGAGAGTCAGAAATTATTGAAGTTCATCTGTCCAACGTAAGCGAATTCGTAAAAGTATCTGTACGTGATTACGGAATAGGCATGAGCGCCGAAGACAAAAAAAGAGTGTTTGAAAGATTTTTCAGAGGAAGCGATATACAAAAACGTTTCCCAGGTATGGGAATTGGTTTATATGTATGTGATCAAATTATCAAAAACCATAAAGGCACACTATGGGTAGATAGCGAAAAAGGCAAGGGATCAATTTTTAGTTTTACGTTGCCAAAAAAAGGAAAGAACGCAAATGACAAGTAAGAAAATATTAATATGTGATGATGATGAGGGCATCCTCGACGTTCTTGAACTTATTTTAGAAGAAACTGGACACACGATTATTCCAGAAATCAATAGTCTTAATGTAAAAACATTAATCGACAAACATGCCCCAGACTTAGTGATATTGGATTTATGGATGCCAGTACTCTCTGGCGATCAAATCCTAAAGATGATACGAAAGAATTCTGAGCTTAAAGATCTCCCTGTAATTATCGTATCCGCCAGTAGAGATGGTGAAAAAATTGCTATAGAAGCTGGTGCGACAGCCTTTGTTGCTAAGCCTTTCGATTATGATAATTTGATCAATCTTGTTGGAGAGCTAATGAATTAATTGGTTTAAAAGCTTCAGTTTTTTTGTTCATTAGCACCCAGCTCTATGCCGCTGGAGGGCATCAAACTTTTGAAGCATCAAAAGTATGCAAAACCGGAGTGTAAACGTAGCTCATTCATACCAATAAAAACAAGAACTAGCCATGAATAAATGCTTGTCAATGCTCTGAGGTGCCTTTCCACAAGCCCAACACATCAAAAAACAGTGTCGCTGCCTGTCAGAATTAGACAGGCTAATGCTCGGTAATGCTAGCTGATCTGTAATGCGCCGTTTTTTGATCAGGCTGGCACTGAGCATTGACGGTCGTGCTTCGCAAAGCCAGTACTAATTCCACGGCCTCATCCTTACCGTCATCCTCGTGTATACGGGGATCTTAATGCAAATGGTATCATTTACCCACACCGAGCAAGTCGGGATAATGACTTAGCTATGGTATTATATACTTCCCACTCATGGCCGTGGAGGCCTAGGTACTTTGGCACCAAAGTACCCAAAGTGTTGTCAATGCTCTGAGGTGCCCTTTCACAACCCAACGCATCAAAAAATAGTATCGCTGCCTGTCAGAACTAGACAGGCTAATGCTCGGTAATGCTAGTTGATCTGTAATGCTCCGTTTTTTGATCAGGCCGGCACTGAGCATTGACGGGCCTGCTTCGCAAAGCAAGTGCTTATTCAAAGCAGGCTTCCTGCAAACGTATATCCTAACCACTACCATACCCAAGCACTATTCTCGCCCCTTTAGGGGAGAGATGCCGAAGGCAGAGAGGGGTTCCTGTACTATATAGCTTAGCTTTAGGCAAAGTGATTTAGGCAACCTGTACCGTATTTTACATCGGTAGCCTTGATGTTATGCCTTGTTGTTTATGTTTTGATAGGAAGGCATACTTTCGCTAAAGCTCAGGTTGGTTAAACTTTGTATCCGGCACAGGGCATTGACGGAAGTACTTCGCAAAGCCAGCACTAATTCCACTGCCTCATCCTTCACCGTCATCCTCGTGTACACGGGGATCTTAATGCAAATAGTATTATTTTCCCAACTCACACCGAAGTAAGTAGGGTAATAACGCAGCAGCTATGGTATTTTTTTATTATATCTACTTGCCAGCTCTATGCCGCTGGAAGGCATCTTCGTTTTTCGTGATTAGTTGACGTTTTTAATGGTACTCAAGATTGCTACGCAATTTGTCCCGCCAAAGGAAGCAAACCGCTTGTCAATGCTCTGAGGTGACTTTTCACAATCCTATGCATCAAAAAACAGTATCCCTGCCTGTCATAACTAGACAGGCCAATGCTCGGTAATGCTAGTTGATCTCTAATGCCCCTTTTTTTGATTAGGCCGGCACTGAGCATTGACGGGCGTGCTTAGCTAAGCAAGTGCCTGTTCAAAGTCGGCTCCCTGCAAACGTACCAACCCCGTACATCCATACCCAAGTAAAACTCTCGCCCCTCTGGGGAGAACCGAGCTTGCGAGCTCATTGATACCGATAAAAACAAGCTGTTAAAAATCAATAGATGCCGAAGGCAGAGAGGGGGCCTATGCTATATAGGTTAGCTTTATGCAAGGGGATTTAGGCATGCCTTGATCTTTGGTCCTTTCTCATCAAGGAAGAAAGGACTAGTCTAGCCGGATAGGAGGCAAAAAAATCAAGTTAACAATGTCGTTCATCCCTAATTATATGATTACAATTGGTAACCAAGGCAAGGTAGGGCGAAGGTAAAAGAACTATTGATAGTATTCCTCTTTTTGCGCACTCAAAAACAAAAAAAGGCACCTTTGGTACCTTTCAATAACGGAATTCAGTTATCACCTAATTCACTAATCGCCCCACTTTCCTTAACATCTCATCAATATCAAACGGTTTAGGAATAAAATCATCTGCCCTGCAAAAACGTTCTACGTCAGCAAAGGTCGTATTAGCCGACATTACTATCACTGGAATGTTGCTCAATTTAGCATTGGTCTTCACCTTATCACAAAGATATATACCGTTTCCATCAGGCAAGAATACATCCATTACCATGGCGTCAACATCCTCAGCACCAGCCCTCAATGCAGTGTTAAACTGTGTGGCACTTTCAAATACAGCTACTTTATAACCTTCGCCTTCCAATAACATGGTAAGGACCTCCCCTATACCGGGATCATCTTCTAATACCCAAACTTTTTTCATTTTTTTAGAGAACTTTAATTGCCTAACAGCTAAATTTCATAGATTGTTTCAAAAATGATAGTTATCTTACCATTTAACGTTTTTTGCATAGTTTAGTATCAACCTAAAACATCATTGATCATGAACTTTTATTTAATAAGGAATAAAAAAGCACCTTGGGGAGATTATGGAAATATGGTATGGTATGGTTTCATTTCTAAAGAATCGGATGAAATCATCATTGAAAGAACAGGTCCATTTTTACCGTCGGTTTATTCCTATAATAAGTACATTGAGATTACAGATGCCAACAAACAAAATTTAGCGCAGTATGACCTTAAAGGTCTAAATTTAACAAAGGCCAAAAAGAAGAAAATAGTAAATGTAGATTGGCAAAATTGGGATACAGCTGAACAACTACCTCACAAGCCCAAATCTGGCGAACCTGAAGACTTTATATTGAAAGGAAAGCATAGTGAATCTCTTGCTACCGAAATGAACGAGATTTGGGTTATTTGCCCGACCAACACCGCAAATGGAGTAATCGACAAGGATAAAAAGGTTCCTGATGCTTACCACCATATTTATTTAAATGTGGCTGACTGGAATGGAAATGACGTTTTCAGAACGCCTCAATTGGGATATATCTTTTGTACAAAAAAGTTTAAGGATGCGATAACAAGTCTCCCTAATTCATATTTAACTTTTATTCCTATTCTTCTAGTTTAATGGTAAATAGCAATCAAAGTTAAACTTAGATATAAAAACAATAGCTCTGTTGTTATTACTCCTCTATTGCCAACTGCATTAAAGCAACCAAATATGAACCCGAGGTAGCTGAAATTGCTAAAATTAGAGAAAGTTTGAACTTCAAACAGGATGTATCATAATTTATAATCTTTTTATAATTTTGTCACGTTGAGCCTGTCGAAACGCCTTTAAAATTTAAAAAATAGATCCTTCGACTACTTGTCCAGAAACTTCAGGATACTCAGGACAATCAATATGAATGATACAGCCTCATTGATATGTCTTCTTCCAAACTAAAGACTTTAAATAAATTAAATGGTTAATGAACATTTCGAATGTAAAATCTTAAGAGCTAGCAGGGCTAGACTATTACATTTATTAGAAACTATTGATCAAGACCTATTATTTCAAATACCAGTGGGTTTTAACAATAATATCATTTGGCAAATTGGTCATTGCATCACTTCTCAGCAGCGACATATGTACATGCGTAGCGGATTACCCATGCATATATCTGAAGCATTCATGGAAGCCTTCAAAATCGGATCATCTCCAAGTTCTTGGAAAATGACACCAGACGTCGATGAGATCAAATGTCTATTGCTGGACACAGTTGACCATCTAGCATCCGATCTGGAATCTGGATTATTTGTCAACTATACACCATTTGAGTTAGCAATGGGAATTAAAATTGAAAATCATATTCAGGCCTTACAAGCCGCTAACTACCACGAGGCGGAACATAGCGGCAAGATTTTCACGTATTTAAAGTTATTGGTTAAAGAATAAGTATACACTATAGGGTAACCTCGGTTGCGATCGTTTGAGATTTTAATGACCAATCTTAAAAACAAAAATTAAGCTCGGTAAGCTTTGCAAATGAAGGTTGTACTGGTCGTATCTATCAATGAGAATTTAAAAGTGGGAATCGTAAATTAGATCTTAAACGGCCGTGAAAACTGGAGAGATGAAGGCTAACTGAGCTTGGTGATGACAGCATAACCATTTGCCAAACCCAACTGTGATCAATAATTCCCAACACCATTGGAGAAATAACAATACACTCATCCTACTGATAAATTCAGGTCAGCAAACAAATTTCTAAATAAATATGTAATTGGTGAATTTGAAAAGATTGAAGGCTAAACCTCTTCACGCTTATCATATGCTTACGCAAAGCATGAAAATGAGTTTCGCTCAACCCTATTCGTGTAAATAAGTTTTTTGTGCAAAAAAATACTGCTCCAGTTAATCATCAAAATGTCATTTTGGCCGATAATTTGTTATGAGCTGTAAAATCACAATCTAAAGCTATGGCGAAAAATGCGCTTCAATTTGCGTTGGTAAGTTCAATTTTCTTAACCTCTATTATTTCTTGTAAAAATTCTATAGACGATAAATTAGCAGATTTAAAGAAGGAAAGGCTCTCTTTTGAAAAGAAAGTGGCCACCATTAAAAACGACAGTTTAAGGCAAAAAGCGAAGCAATTTGGCGGGATGCTTTTTTGGATGCAGGAAATCGAACTAGAGAATGAGCGTCCTCCTAAAGATACAGTCTACGACGAAAATCCTTTCATGATACTGGAAGATTATGGTTCCGCCCAAGATTTGGCTACCAACTATCTTGATGGCATCATTGTAGAAAAAGACGATTCACGTGGTGATAAAATTGAATTGAAACTTCATTACCCCTATGCGCTTCCTTTTGCACAAAAAACATCCTGGACCAGTGTAAAATTTAGCGATCAATCCCTCACTGGAATCATCGAAGACGAAAGTGATTCATTGCTAAAAAGACAAGTGGTTCGAACCAACTGGAACAATGAGGAAGGTTTTGATATCCTCTACCCCGATGAAAAATCCTTCTTGGCAACACCTATTTCACTAAACGGTACAGTAGAAGCACAAGTTCCAAAGGGAATCCTAAAATTCACATTTAAGTCTAGTGAAAAGGGCGATACAAAGGAACAGAATGGTATCAAAGTGAAACTCGCCAAGGCCGAAGGTCATGCGGTAAGCATAGAAGTTATCAATCCCAACAAGACAGATCCGGCGGTGAATACAGCAAAGGTGGATCCCGTAACCATTTTAGCGGCAGATGAGACCAAAAAATTCTTGCGCCAGAGTGGTTCTTCCACTGGCTCGGAAGAAATGTTTGCCTATTACAAAAAACTACTGAATGAAATCATCAAAGATCCTGAAAAGGTTTCGACCCTTGAAAAAGATCTCGATGAGCAAGAGCGGAAATATGAAGCAAAACATATGCATACCGCCTACTATTCGGCTTATTTTAAAGGCAAAGTAGACGAAGTTGTGGTGTATGTTGTGGATTATTCCAAAGTGGTCACCCTAAAAAGAAACTTTGCATTACCTATCTATTCATTTAAAGCTCAATCGAGTGGCCATATACCTGTATTTGATATGCCAACCTTTGCTACAGCATACGATCATGCAGTGGCTAAACAATTGATTATGAAACCTGAACTCTCTGCGGGAGAGCTGAACAGTAAGATAAAAATTAATCAATCCTCCATGACCTCTTCATCTTCAGATCGCGAAGAAGAGAAATGGCGCATTGAATTTAACTATCCAGAAATGCTAAGTTCCGCTTTTATAGATAATTTTGACCGGTATAAAGGTGCCAAAGAGATTTCATTCTTTGAAGATAAAAATGGTAAAAAACTAGCGATTCCAAAAGATTCAATTGACTATAATGATTACCAGTTTAATGGTTCAAATCCCTTGGTTCAATTCAATACCTACAGTGTAAATTTCAATCCGGATCGACTACCTGGAAAAGCAAAATACCTTAAAGCACAAATTCAGGTACGTCTAGCCGACATCGCCAAAACCAGTTATCCCATCAATAAGCTACCTACCGGTATCACGGTTTCTGGAAATAGAGTGATGGTTGATGGATCGTTGATCAAGGATAAGCTCCTAATCTTTCCAAAAAATACCGCTGGAAAATATTTAAAGAAAATTACTTCGGTGGATTTCCCTAAAGGAGAACATTTTGGGCCAAGCATAAAGGCAGACTATTATTACGGTAAACCTTTCATGCTCGATTGTTACCAACTCAAAGGAGAACATCTCGCCCATTACAATTTTGACGTCAAATTAACCTATGACGAATATAAAAAAGAACAAAAGCAAAAACAATAAATCAATTCACAAAAATGGTAACACCGTAAATTAACCTATTCAAAATGAAAAAAACTACTTTTCCAATTGCGGCCTTGGCGCTTGGCCTCGCGCTGGCAAGCAACCCGGTTTCGGCACAAATTAAGTTGAACACAAAAACTATTGGTGCGGCACAAAAAGGCTTTAAAGCCGCTACATTTTCCGACGCTGAGGCAGCAAAACTTGCTTCACAAGCAGTAGCTTGGATGGATGCGAACAATCCCGTAGCTTCTGCCTCTGATCCTTACACCAAGCGATTAAATAAGATTTTTGCCAAGCACAAAAATGAAGATGGAATGCAGCTAAACTACAAGGTTTACAAAGTGAAAGACATCAATGCTTTTGCTTGTGCAGATGGTAGCGTTCGCGTATTTTCATCGCTAATGGATATCATGTCAGATGACGAATTGTTAGGGATTATCGGACACGAAATTGGCCATGTGGCGAACAAGGATAGTCGCGACGCCGTGAGAGCCGCCTATAAAAGGGAAGCGCTGATGGATGCTGCTTCCTCACAATCAGGTGTTGTAAATGCACTTACTGAAAGTCAGGTAGGAAAATTTGCAAATGCTTTACTGGACAGCAAGTTTAGCCGTAAACAGGAAAGCCAAGCAGACGATTACGCTTACAACTTCATGAAGAAATACAATTATAAGGTAAGTGCCCTAGCTTCTGCATTTCAAAAGTTTGCAGACATGGAGAAGGCTTCGGGAGATAAGCGTACCAAAACGGAAAAGATGATGAGTTCACACCCTGACAGTGGCGACAGATCTGCAAAAATTATGGAAAAAGCCAAGAAAGATGGCTTAGCGTCTTTATAGGTATTGCTTTTTAATAAAAGGGTCCCCAATAGCTCAGGCATATTGGAGACCTTTTTCATAATAGCCATTTGGTAAGTCTTGCTACCCTTCAGATTTAAAAGCTTAAAGCCCAAAGCATTATTGCCCACTGATTCCTAAACCCTGACTACTGACCCCTAAATAAAAACCCGTGAACAAAACTATTTAGTAAAACTAAATGGAAGTTACCTCCTATTTCCTCTAATAATTCACTTTCTAGTCTTAGTAATCAAAGAAATTGCACTATCTATAGCCGCATCACCTTTATTGAGGTTTCTTAGAATCGAGTACCGAAATTCATTCGCCTCCCGTGGATAGCTTACCTTCAGGGTTGGCGGAATGCCGATGTTCTCAAAGTTCTCATTTGCACTATTGAGGTAAACCTGGTTGGAAAGACTAAAGCTCCAACCATTGGGCAGTTTTTTTTCCAGTCTATCGGAGAATATCCCCTCAGTGGATGAACCTATTCTTGTAAAATTCTTTAGGCCCATAGCTGCCATTGCGGCAATTTCTGCGGCGCTGGCCGTACTGTGACTGGTGAGCAAAATTACCGGGCCAAGAAATCTTTTGCCTGAGGGATTCATCTCTATGGGTGTAGGGTCAGAAAAGCTTTTCCCTAACCAAGTGCGTTTACTGAAAGCTATCGTTTTCTTATTGATGAAATGTTGGAGGATCTCCAGCGCAACCCCGTCATAACCGCCCCCATTAAGCCTGATGTCTAATATGATACCATCAACATCTTTTAAATCGGTAACGGAATTATCCATAATTTTCCTTACCTGTTCAACTTCTTGCCTCATGTGTAGTGGGTTACCACCAGCTTTTTGAAAGTATTGCGAAATATAATCATCTCCTTTCACCGAATCCGCTATTTGATAATTGCGGTAAAACAGCATCCAATTTACCTGTATATAACCCACATTCTCCTTGGTTATTCCCCAGTTCATGAGGCCGTTTCCATAAAGATCCCTGCCCCACGAAGTAGGTTGCTTAACATATCTTTTCAATAGTGCGTTGCGAAGTTCAAAGGCGCTGACTTCCGGAGTTTGAGGTAACCTGTTCTTCGGGGCAGCGTCCAATTCATTTACTGTTTTTCCTTCACTTGATAAAGCTTCGGGCACATCGAGTGTGATATGGCCGTCATTGAACTTGGCAATGATTTCATTGAATAGCTTGTAAAGCTCCTTATCAGTGGTCTGATGGTTGATTTTCGGCCTATATGTCTTATAAACTACATCCCAGTGGATGTTCCTTTTTTCAAAAAATGCATAATTTTCATTGAATGTATGCCAGAAAACTTCAAAATTAGCTACAGGATCCTTATCGATGGTATCCTTCTTTAGGCTACATAAATTGGGAAGTGCTTTGAGTCGGGTAAATTGGTAACGGTTAATCCCGCTCTTTAGCACCAGGCTGTCGGCGGTCAGCTTTATTACCTCCCCTAGTTCCGCAAGGTTCTTTAAGTCAATAGTTTTAACTGGAAGACAACTCTTTTGCGTTACATCATAGAATTTAATAGCTGATTGACTAATGTCAAGAACCTGGCCATCACCTTGTTTCTCCCAGAAGCCTTGTATTACAGGTCGTGCAACTTTTGATGGCCGCTGTTGACATGATGCGAAGCAAATAAACAATAAAAAGAAGGTCGGTTTGTAATGGAACATGGAATAGATTGCTTAACTTAATTTCATCAAATCTAATTAAGACCACGTTATAATTGAACACTTTAACATCTATTAACTTTTTCATCAAATTATCAAGAACAGTCGGATTCAGTTATAATTTCAAACAACCACCTTATCGTAAATGATACATCATTTAATCAAATAGGATTTCGATGCTGTGGTTGCTTTGCAGAACACAATCCCATCGAAAGCAACAATTAAGCTTAAAACCCAAGGACCAATTGATTACTGCCCCCTGATTACTGATAACTTACTACTGATAACTTACTATTTAGATTCATATTACAGACCACTAACACCTGACCGCTGATACCTGATTACTAACCACTAAAACCTGATCCCTAGCCTCTAAAATAATTCGTTAGTTTGAAGTATTTTGTCATTCAGATTTGTACCGATTACATCGGTAGTGAAATGAAGAATCTATTGGATGCCTGGCTATATTGACTTGTATGCTGAAAAGTATAAGCTGGGTTTAGGTTCGCCCATTTGCCCTACGCTATCGACTAAATCTAGTTATTAAGCTACAGTTGTAAAACCAATCGAAATTATCTCTAAATTAGCTTTTAACCCTTTACCTACCAGGCGGACTTGTAACTCAAACAAAACCGACGAATTACTTAACCCAACAAGAGGGCAAGAAAATATGAAGTATCTCTTTTTTTTATTTTTATTCTTCTCAATAAGAGCCAACGCACAGGATATCGAAGTTTTACTGATAGGTGTTTCGCATGACTATAGTAAATATCCTAAACAGGATTTTTCCAGCATCCATCAGAAAATCAGAAAATTTAAGCCCAATGCCTTTTTTGGTGAGTTTTTGAGTAAAGAAGACGAACGCCTGCTAATGAATTATTGGTGTAAAGCATCAAATATCAACCGACTAAAAATGCTGAAGAACAATCTGAAGATACCAGAAGAACGCCTGCCTCATACCATTGACAGCTTAAAGAAACTATCGCAACAGCAGCCCAATGATTTTTATGTCAAAGCTAAGCTGGCCCATGCCTATTACCTTGATCAGGATGTAGCAAATGGCCATTATCAATTTTGGCAAGTTCATCATGCCCTGCAGCAACAGCCTAATAGCGAACTAGAAAACTATGTCGACAAATTACTTAGTCCTCGGTTAGATACCACTGGACGAAGCATGAGAAGGCTAAAAACTTCAGAATATGCCTACATCGCTTTTCCAATGATGCAGGAATTAGGCATCAAGGAATTGCTTTCCATGGACTCCCAAGAATATGATTTGAACTGGCAGGCATCTTGGGAAGCATTCGACCCAAAATTCGTATCCTTCAGGAAAGACCTTAGCGATTCCCTTAAACAGGTGTTGAAAGCTGCTTTGAGCAGTATGGAAAATGGCTTTAATAAATATAATCAAATCGAAAAATCTTCAAATGCGGTAACGGAATGGTTGAATACAAATGAAGCCTCGGAAATTTCCGCCTCGGGAGATTTTTATTTGCCCATGATGTATGACTTGAAAGGCTTCCCTAAAGAAGAAATGCGATCTAAAATACATTGGTGGATGATGAGAAACGAAACCATGTGCCATAATGTACTCAACAGGGCAAAATTGGCAGGAGCTAAAAGAGTGGTGGTCATCTCAGGTGCCAATCATAGAAAATACATGCAGAACATTTTCGAGACCATGCGCCATGTAAAAGTAAGGAACATTAATGAAGTGGACTAAATTAGAGCTATATTAAAGGCAGCATATTAAAAAATGGTAGTACATTGGCCTATCCTATCTTTGATCTGGAGTAAACAAAGTACTGACTCCATCATTTACTGGAAAAAGCGATCAACCGAATACACCAACAAAACAGCAAAATAGTTGAATGAAAGAAATTAGCCTAAGACAAATTAAAGAGCCTAATTTTTCGGAAGGTTTTAGTATTCGCAACCTAAGTACTTTGCTCTCTGGAAAGATTTAGTACAAGAAATACATAGGCACAACTTCTTTTTTGCTTTGTTTTTAGAGAAAGGGACAGGGAAACATAGTATTGATTTTATCAATTACCCTATTGGCGACTATTCCGTATTTTTTATGCGACCTGGGCTAGTCCTCTCGTTAGTCGAGATTTGTAATTAGGAGTGTTCGAAACATTATTTTTTTTAAAAAAAAATTGCAAAGCATTTGGCGGGGACGCCAACTTGAGAAATCCTTTGTTGGCGTCCCCGCCAACAAAAACTTTGTTTCGAACATTCTTAATTTGTAATACCGATTAATCTAACCCAGGATTTGAAATCCTGTTTCTACTCTAAAAATGCCACTTCTAATAACCCAATGCCTCCAGCGTAATTGACATCAGAACTATAATTGTAATATTGAGGTGCTGTCATTAATCCCTAACCACTAACCCCTAATTACTAATACCTAAACCCTGATACCTGATTACTGACCACTGATCCTCCCCCCTAACTACAAAGTTTATTTTTATATATTTGTATCATCATGAAATGGATCTTCACCATATTGACTTTCTATATATTGGGCCTGGCTTGCTTTCCCTGTAGCGATGCAAGTAACCAGTGTGAGGATACCATTTCTAAAATTGTAATATCACAATCTCACGATCATAAAAAAGATAGCGACGACAGTTGCAGTCCATTTTGCTATTGTAATTGTTGTAGTGTAAGTATGGCTTCTTATCATTTCAAACCTTTTGAAATGAAGCAGCCTAAGCTAGCTTTTATTACAAAAAAAATCACCATTCGTGATTATACCTTAATTTCCAACTATTACGGAAGTATCTGGCACCCTCCCAATTTTACCGTTTAATTTTTTTCAGATTTCTTAATGCTATTGATGCTTTGCGACAAGCCTCATTTCTTGTATTCCTTTTGTTAGGTTCAAGACAGGTTTGCACGTTCGTGCTTGCATGATGTATTTACTATAAATGATTGTTATAGTAATCATTATCGGCTTATGCCTTTATTCAATAGCGATTTGATGCTCTGTAGGCTTTTAGTAAAAGAAGCTAAAGTTGATTTATCAGAAATTTAAACAGATAAACGTGTTAGATCACATTATAAAATTCAGTATCAAAAACAAGATCGTTGTTGGTATAATGACCTTGTTGCTCATTATTTGGGGCGTGTGGAGTGCCACAAAACTACCCATTGATGCCGTGCCCGATATTACCAATAATCAGGTGCAAATAATTACAGTTTGTCCCACATTAGCAGGGCAAGAAGTAGAACAATTAGTTACTTTTCCTATTGAGCAAAGCATAGCCAATATTCCCAATTTGGAGGAGACGAGAAGTATTTCAAGATTTGGTTTATCGGTGATTACGGTCGTATTTAAAGACAAAGTAGATATTTATTTTGCCCGACAACTCATTAATGAAAAATTAAAAGAAGCCGAAGAAAAAATTCCCAAAGGAATTGGCACACCGGAATTGGCTCCCGTAAGTACTGGTTTGGGCGAAGTATATCAATACATCATTCATCCCAAAAAAGGAAGCGAAAAGAAATATAATGCCAGAGAACTGCGCACCATGCAGGATTGGATCGTTGCCAGACAATTGTACGGCACACCAGGAATTGCCGAAGTCAATAGTTTTGGTGGCGAACTGAAGCAGTACGAAGTTGCTGTAAACCCCAACCGCTTAAAGGCAATGGGCATAAGCATTACCGATATTTTTACCGCTTTAGAAAAAAATAATCAAAATACTGGCGGAGCCTACATTGATAACAAACCAAATGCTTACTTCATTCGGGGGATTGGTTTGGTGACTTCATTGGATGATGTGAAAAATATCAGTGTAAAGAACGACGATGGCAGTATTCCTATTTTTATAAAAGATGTTGCCGATGTGCGTTTTGGCAGTGCGGTAAGATACGGGGCAATGACTTACAACGGCGAAGTAGATGCCGTAGGCGGCGTAGTGATGATGCTGAAAGGCGAGAATAGTAATGAGGTTGTCAATCGCATCAAAGAAAAATTGCCAATTATTCAAAAATCTTTACCAGAGGATATCATTATTGAACCTTATTTAGACCGTACAGACTTGGTAGGCAGAGCCATGAGTACCGTAGAGAAAAACCTGATCGAAGGCGCACTGATTGTCATTTTTGTTTTGGTCATTTTCTTAGGAAATTTCAGAGCGGGATTAATTGTAGCCTCTGCCATTCCTTTGGCCATGTTGTTTGCTTTAGCGCTAATGAATGTATTTGGTGTGAGTGCAAATTTGATGAGTTTGGGGGCCATAGATTTTGGATTAATTGTAGATGGTGCCGTAATTATTGTAGAAGCAACCTTACATCATTTAGGTTTAAGAAAATCGACACAAAGGCTTACACAACAAGAAATGGATAATGAGGTATTGATCTCTGCATCCAAAATCCGTAGCAGTGCTGCATTTGGCGAAATTATTATCTTAATCGTTTACATCCCTATTTTGACGCTGGTGGGTGTGGAAGGAAAAATGTTCCGCCCGATGGCGCAAACTGTTGGTTTTGCCATATTCGGCGCCTTGATTTTATCCTTGACCTACATCCCCATGATGTCTGCTTTGTTTTTGTCTAAAAAGCCGGTACTCAAAGAAACCATTTCGGATCAAATGATGCATTGGTTACAAAAAAAGTATCAGCCCTTATTAGAAAAAGCGATCCAAATAAAATATGGCTTAGTGGGCATTACCCTTACCATTTTTGTCTTTACCCTATTTTTATTTGGTAGAATGGGCGGCGAATTTATACCGCAATTGCAGGAAGGAGATTTTGCCTTTCATTGTATTTTACCACAAGGAAGTTCATTGAGCCAAAGTCTCGAAACCTCTATGCAAGCTTCAAGAATGGTGAAAGAATTTGATGAAGTGAAAATGGTAGTGGGTAAAACTGGTGCAGCAGAAGTACCCACCGACCCCATGCCACCTGAAGCCACGGATATGATGATCCTGCTCAAGCCTCAAATTGAATGGAAAAGCGGTAGAACTTATGATGAATTAGCAGATGCCATTAATGAAAAATTGGAAGCCATACCCGGTGTATTTTTTGAGAAAAACCAACCGATCCAAATGCGTTTCAATGAGTTGATGACCGGGATTAGGCAAGATGTTGCCGTAAAAATATTTGGTGAAAACTTAGACACCTTAGCTCTGAATGCCAATAAAGTAAGTAAAGTGATTCAAACCGTAGCAGGTGCTACAGCTCCACAAGTGGAACGTGTAAGTGGTTTACCGCAAATCAATGTAGCCTACGACCGTACCCGTTTAGCTAATTACGGAATAACGGTAGAAGATGTCAATAATGTAGTAAGTACCGCATTTGCAGGAAAAAGTGCAGGGGTAGTATTTGAAAACGAAAGAAGGTTTGACTTGGTCGTTCGTTTAGACAGCAGCAATCGTAGCAGTATCGAAGATGTAAATAACTTGATGATCCCCACTTCCACAGGCAATCAAATTCCATTATCGCAAGTAGCCACTATTGACTACAAATTAGGCCCAGCACAAATCAGCCGTGAAGCCGGAAAACGTAGAATTGTCATAGGTTTTAACGTAGATGGCAGAGATGTACAAAGTGTGGTAAAAGAAATTCAACAAAAATTAAATACGCAGGTAAAATTACCGCCAGGATATTATTTCACCTATGGCGGCCAGTTTGAAAACCTTCAGGAAGCCAGTAACAGATTAATGATCGCTGTTCCAGTTTCTCTATTACTGATTTTCGTATTGCTCTATTTTACCTTCCATTCTTTCAAACAAGCAGGGTTAATATTTACCGCAATTCCAATGAGTGCCGTTGGTGGCATATTGGCGTTAATGCTTCGTGGTATGCCCTTCAGCATCAGTGCAGGTATTGGTTTTATTGCTTTGTTTGGTGTAGCGGTTCTTAACGGAATTGTACTGATCGGCACTTTCAACCAATTGGAAAAAGAAGGTGTAAAAGATGTTTTTAAAAGAGTTATCGAAGGAACTAAAATCCGTTTGCGACCAGTATTGATGACCGCAACCGTTGCCAGTTTAGGTTTTTTACCAATGGCATTGAGTAGCAGTGCTGGTGCAGAAGTTCAAAAACCTTTAGCAACCGTGGTGATTGGTGGATTAATTACAGCAACATTCTTGACATTGTTTGTGCTGCCTTTATTGTACATCATTTTCAATTCAAAAATTAATTTAACAAGCAAACCAAAAGTGAAACCCATTGCAACACTAATTGCATTGCTCCTATCATTGGTAGGTATTACAGCAAATGCACAAACCCATAATTTATCAAGCGTTGATGATGCCATAACGATTGCACTTCAAAATAATCAAAGCATTAAAGCTTCAGATTTAGAAATCGATGCCAGTAAAGCTTTGAAAAAAACTGCCGGAGAACTACCCAAACTTGATGTTAATGCACAGTTGGGACAGTACAACAGTACCAAATTCGACCAGTCTTTTCAAGTGTCGCAAACCATTCCGTTCCCATCGTTAGTCGGAGCAAAAAGACAATTGATTGATGCTGAAATCAAAGGCAAAGAGTTGCAGAAAAACTTATCCGTATTGGAGCTAAAAAATCAGATACGTACTTATTATTACCAAATTTTGTACCTGCAACACAATCAAAAACAATTGCAACAATTAGACAGTCTGTACAATGATTTTATCAAAATTGCTCAGCTTCGATACCAAACCGGCGATACCAAAAAAGTGGACATCAGCACCGCGGAAGCAAAGAAAGGGGAAATAAATTTGTTGCTAAAACAAAATGGAGTATTTCTCGGTCATGCCTTTGCGAATCTAAAAACATTGATGAACATCAAAGACGATTTTACCATTGTAGCAAACGGAAATTTTCAGCCTTTACAAATCAGTAATTTATTAAATCAAGAAGCTGTAGCCAATCATCCTGCCCTTCAATCTTTATATCAGGATGCCATTATTGCAGCGCAAACCAAAAAGGTAGAACGTTCACAGGGTTTACCTGATTTTACCATTGGTTACGTCAATCAGTCTTTAATAGGTTTTCAAAATGTAAACGGAGCAGAGAAATTTTTCAATGGTGGCAACCGCTTTAACTCAGTAAATATTGGTATAGCTATTCCCATTACTTATGGCTCGACCAAGGCGAGGATGAAATCTTTGGATTACAGGAAACAAGCCGCCGAAGCCAACGCACAACAGCAACAAAAAACATTGGTTACGCAAATGCAAAATGCCATTCAACAATACCAGCAGGATCTACGGCAGTTCAATTATTTTGAAAAAGAAGCATTGCCTAATGCCAAGGAAATTGTATCAGCCGCGCAATTGGGTTACAAAACTGGAGATATTGGCTATGTAGAATATCTGTTTGCCTTGCAAACCGCCACAGATATTCAATTGAATTATTTGAAAAGTATTCAGCAGGTCAACCAATCCGTAATCCATATTTATTCATTCATCAATCAATAAGCAAAATGAAATTAAATCTCAATAAAATCACGTCTATCACAGCGATCATTGTTTTAGTATTTGCTTTTTCCGCTTGTATAAACGATAAACAAAAAGAAGCTCAGGCTACAGCAGCAAAAGCGACCGAAGAAGCTGAAGCTCCTCACGAAGAAGAAGCGACCACCATTGCCATACTTACCGAAGAACAAATCAAAACGGCAGGCATCACATTAGGTCCGGTAGAGCGCAAAGAATTGACTGCAACTATCCGTGCAAACGGTTTGCTGAAGGTACCCAATAACAACAAAGCCAACGCAACTTCTTTTTATGGCGGTGTGATCAAAACGCTGAAAGTTCAAATTGGAGACTACGTAAAAAAAGGACAAGTCATCGCAACGATTGCTCATCCGCAGTTTATACAATTACAGGAAGAATATCTCAGTACAGCAAACAGAATAACCTTTGCACAACAAGAGTTGGCAAGACAAAAAGAACTGAGCGAAGGCAATGCCGGTGCTGGTAAAAATTTGCAAAGTGCTACAGCCGAACTCAATGGTTTACGTACCAGAAGAGCATCTTTGCAACAGCAGATACGATTAATGGGTATTGATCCAAATTTGGTATCCAACGATAACTTAAAATCGGCTTTGGTCGTTACCAGTCCTTTAGCGGGTACGGTCAGCAACGTTTTTGCTAAAATCGGAAGCTATGTAGATGGGTCTTCACCAGTGGTAGAAATTGTAGACAACCGCTCATTGCATTTAGATTTACAGGTTTTCGAGAAAGATCTGCCACAAGTAAAAGTTGGACAAACCATTCATTTTACCTTAACCAACAATCCTACCAACGAGTATGATGCTACGGTTTTCAGTATCGGTTCATCCTTTGAAAACGAGAGCAAGACCATTGCGGTACACTGCCGGGTAAATGGCAATAAAAGTGGATTAATTGACGGCATGAATATCACAGGAATCGTAAGTCTTAATAACGTGGCCACGCCTGCAGTACCCAATGACGCTATTGTAAACGCCGATGGAAAATTCTATATTTTTGTACAAACGGATAAAAAAGCAACAGCGCATCACCACGAAGAAGAAGGCGTTCATCAAGAGGAAGCAGGAAAAGACCATAAGGAAGACAAAACCAGCAAGAATTTCGAAAAAGTAGAAGTGCTCAAAGGTGTATCTGATATGGGTTACACCGCAGTAACGTTTGTAGATGAAATTCCTGTCAACGCAAAAATTGTGGTAAAAGGAGCGTTTTTTGTCAACGCCAAACTGAGCAATACAGGGGGTCACGAACACTAAAGAACAGCAAAATGACTTGGTTAAAATTTTATTTGCCGCTGTATTTGGTCTTGTATATCACGGTGGCTTTTATACTGCCCTCCTACCGCACCTACAAGCAAACAGGCATCAATCCGATCACATTTGGCAAAACAGATCATGCGCACGATTACATAGGATTTGTAATGAAAGTATTGATCACATTGCTTTTTATAGCGGAATTCATTTATTCATACAGCTATAAATTTTACCAATACTTGGTACCCATTTCTTATTTAATGAAAGATACGTTGGTGATCATTGGGTTAGTATGCATACATCTTTCACTACTCTGGATTTCGGTAGCCCAAGACCAAATGAGCAACAGTTGGCGTATTGGCATAGATGAAAATAACAAAACAGAACTCATCACAAAAGGCCTATTTTCTTATAGCCGAACCCGATTTTTTTAGAATGATCATCAGTGTTTACCGGAATATTTTTCATCATGCCCAATGCACTTACCTTTTTTCTACTCCTATCTACTTATATCGTTATCCAAATTCAGGTTCGATTGGAAGAAGAATTTTTAGAAAAACAACATGGAGAAGAATATTTGATTTACAAACAAACTACGAAAAGACTACTTTAATGGACAAGAACCTATGTATTCACGAGCAATGAGCCCTACAACGCCTCGTTGCGCAAAAAGCGCAGCGGCAGCATCAATCTCCTAAAAACCAGAAAATCCGTCCAAAGCTTAGGTTTGACCAAAAGCGTTGCCTGTTGCCGCTTGTTTTACTGCTAGCAGGTAAGTCTGGGTCGTACCTGCTAGCTACTTTCTAACTACCTGCTAGGGTATTCGTTGCTATAAATAGCCAGAAAACAGCATTGAACACCCTATGAATCCCCTTTTTATACCGTTTATAGCTAGCCAAACGCTGGAAACACGGTTTTATTAATCATTTACTCCGATGTCACTCTGATAATTTCAGCCTCACAAGCCCAGCCTAGACCTTGAGCCTCCTGCGAATCGAACCCAGCCGAACCCTTCCGTTCGAAGCTCACATCAATAGTCCTAAACAAAAAAAGCCTTTCATTTCTGAAAGGCAAATATTTGAACGTTAATAATTTATCACAAGAAGATCATATCGTGACATACCGCGAAATTAGTAAGGATAAGGTAATTTAATTCCCCTTAATAGCGCAAGTCCAATGTCATTAAGTTAAGTTTTTTGTCATTTAGAGCGCAGCGAAGACCGCAAAGCAGCTACGAAGTAAATCTATTTCAATACTTGCAAAATAGATGTCTCGAAACTCGACATGACAAGGATTTTAGGAGATAGCCACTTAACTTAATGACATTGAAGTTCTTGTGAATTGGGTTGAGGTTAGGGTGACTTGTGCCTACAAACATTGGCAGAATGAAAGCTCTGGTAATAATTCTAAATCCCAACCAACCAACCAACCAACCAAACAACCAACCAACCAACCAACCTTACGATGCCAATTTTATGAACAACACCGTTATTGCCTTTTTTTCTACTGGTTTTTCGGTATTTTCTATTATTAAAAGGAAAAATCCCGAGGGTTGCAGATTATATCTTGATATTTACAGCTAAATCCAGAGGGCTAACGATGATATGATCCTCAAGGCAAGAGCTTATCAAGCATGAAAAAAATAATTCTTTTACTATTGTTATTCCAAGTTTTCTGGCTCGGAGGATTCGGCCAGCAACAGGTGCCGCTTGATGAAAAACATCATTTGGACAGCCTGCAACTGGTTTTAGAACAAAAGAAACCGGATAGTGCAAAGGCCAGTGCTAATTTCGAACTGGTAGAATACTGGAAATACAAGGACACCGTCAAAAGCAAGTCTTATCTACAAGATGCCATGAAACTAGCTGGTAAAGACGCTTACCTTAAGGCACTTTCCAGTTTCTACCAAGGACAATATTATTTTGCGTGGAATAAAGAAAAGGCATCGGTGGCCTTCAAACAGGCAACCCAGCAGCTTGCAGCCTTCCACACCCCAAAGGCTTACGCCAAGCTTGCAGCAGCCTGGTACAACTATGGTCTGATGAATTTGGATAAAAAAGGCTATAGTTTTTTAACCGAAATTACTCTGGAAAAAGCTATACCGATAGCTAAAAAATCAGGAAAGCCAGCTATGATCGCTTATTTTTATAACCAGCTATCCACTATCCTGATGAATAACTATCAGTTTGCTAAGGCTGCGATCTACAACCAACAAGCCATCCACATACTCGAAAGCAGCCGGCAGCACCAAACCGATCTACTCTTCGCTTACCTGTCCGGCGTAAGTATCTATTGCTATGATAAGCAGCCGTCAAAGGCTTGGAAACTGCTACAGCGGGCCCAAACACTCTTAAAACCTCACCCTGAATCGCTTAACTACCCCCTTTATTATTATAATGAGGCACTTTATTACACGACTGTGGAGGATCATGATAAAGCACTGGCCAGTATAGAAAAAGGGATGCAGGCAGCCAAAAAATTTAACCAGAAACAGCTTTATAGCCAGTTCTCTTTCCGCAGATATGAAATTTACAATCAGCAAAAAAAATATGCTCAGTCGCGACAAGTCCTTTTGGCTATCGTTAAAGAAGGAACTTTAATGGCTAAAATCAACGATAGAGCGGCAATCTATGCAGAACTAGCCAAAAAAAGTGAAAAGCTTCAGGACTATAAAGGCGCCTTGCACTGGATGGAAAGATTGCGGGATGTAAAAGATAGCATCAACAATAATCAGACTGCACTTAAAATTAATGAATTAGAAACCAAGTACCGCACCGCTGAAAACCGACAGAAAATTGCTGCCCTTCAGGCGCAAAACAAAACGGCTGTACTCACCTCGCGTAATGACAGGCTCTATCAACTACTTTTGGGAAGCGGCTGCTTATTTCTTTTGCTGCTGCTGAGCGGCGTGCTGTTAAATTCCAGGCATCGCCGCAAACTTGCCGCCGAGAAAGAACTCAATTACCGCAGGCAGATGAGCGAGCTGGAGCAAAAGCAACAGTTAAAGTTGACAAAGGCCATGCTGGACGGTGAAGAGCTTGAACGAGAGCGGGTGGCAAGAGACCTTCATGATGGCCTTGGTGGCATGCTCGCCGGCGTAAAAATAGGGCTTTCTGGCTGGAGTGATACCAAGGGCGAGCTATCGCAAGACCAAGACCTGAACCGAATCATTGGTCAGCTGGATAGTTCAGTGAGTGAATTGCGTCGTATTGCCCGTAATATGGTTCCAGATACCCTGCTCAAGTTCGGATTGGAGGTAGCTATTAAAGACCTCTGCGAATTTTACATGCGAGATGGCCTGAAGATAACAGCAGAAACTTTTGGCCTGCGTAACGACATTGCAATGAACGTACAGCTCAATATCTACCGGATATTGCAGGAACTTCTCTCCAATGCGTTGAAGCATTCTGGAGCAAGTAATATCCTTTTACAGTGCAGCCAAAATGAAGACACTGTTTTTATTACATTTGAGGATAACGGGCTAGGTTTCGATACGGCATCCCTAAAAGACAAAAAAGGGATGGGTCTGGCGAACTTGAAAAACCGCGTGGCATTTCTACATGGTAAGTTTGAGCTCCACTCCGCTTCAGGCGAAGGAACACAAATCGATATAGAATTAAAAACAAGAGACGATGGATAAACTACTTACTGCTATAGTCGATGATCACCCGATTGTTGTTGAAGGACTGAGAACCCTGCTGAAAAATGAGCATAATTTAAAAATTGTTGGCAGTTTCTATAATGGAGCGGACCTGCTACATTATATGCAGACCAACCCAGTCGACCTTGTGCTGCTAGATCTCACTCTGCCCGACATCAACGGGATGGATCTCTGCAAAATGATCAAGGCATCATCCCTGAAGACAATTATACTCATCCTCAGCAATCATACAGAAAGGAGCATCATCGTGCAAACCATCCAGAATGGAGCCAGCGGCTACTTGCTAAAAAATAGCTCCCTAGATGAACTCCGAGACTGTATTTCTGCATCGGTACATGGGAATATCTGTTACAGCCGTGAAGTCATGGAAATCATCAGCCGTCCAACTAGAAATGAACTGCGAAGTGCGCCACAGCTCACCCGAAGAGAAAGGCAGATCCTTAGCCTTCTTGCTGAAGGAAATACAAGCCAAGCCATTGCCCAGGACCTTTTCCTGAGTCCATTAACCGTTGATACACACCGCCGTAACCTGATCCAAAAATTTGAAGTTAAAAATGTTGCCGAACTGATTACTGCCGCCCATCAGCAAAAATTACTTTAAATCTTGACGATCCTAAAAAGCCCCTAAAGTATCGTCACTTTAGGGGCAATGCATTTGCTAAGCCACTTGCTTATTATTTGAGTTGAAATGGTATACTGCTGATCGTATTCCTTTCGGCAACCACGGCGCTTCTGCTATTAAATTCTGTAGGTCCGGAAATATAATCGCCGTCGAAGGCTACCCTACCTTGCCCCTGTGCAATCGTACCAGGTCCGGAGTGAGAATCGTCGATATTGATGATGCCTGCAATTCCATTTTTGATATTACTACCTTCTTTTTCTCCAGACATTAAAAAAGCATAAAAACTATAACCACCGTTCCTGTACGCTTTTACCTTTCCATAAACGGTAAATTTATTTCCGCTTCCACTAATGGCCGTGACCACACTGGTATCTGCCGCACCAATAAAGTTTTTGCCCAACATTTTTATGCTGAAATCGCTAGCACTTTGCTCATAAAGTTTAATCATCCCATCATTAAGTACATACCCGGGAGCATAGCTATCATTGGGTATATTACTGCTTTTTATCGTGAAAGGTTTAAATAAGTAAGCGCCATCTATATTTGGAGGCGTAGTACCTTTATTGATAGCAAAACCCAATTTGGTGAGGCTATCCACATACTGCGGCGGTATAATATCTTCTATTTTCTTATTCAAGAGATCTTCATCGCTCGGATTAATATCATCGCTTTTGGAACAAGCCCCAAATTGAAATACGACGCCTACTATTAAAGCATACACACATCCTTTGGCTACCCTAGCTAAATTTGTTGTCTTTTTTTTCATGCTACAATTTTTAATTTCTAAGTTTTAGCATGTCCGGTTACAAACGTAGTACCAATGCCAAGTAATTTGGCTCAAATTGCTTAAAAACCACTGGAAACAATTACATAAATCTACTTAAAAACAGGTATTTCTATCCGATAAGTTAAAACCACTGTCCTTTTTTTCTGACGATCCTTTATAGACGCTGGATCAGACACATCTCATTTTTGACGAGAAGACTTACGGACTAACGACGGGAAAACTTGCCTTCACGATTGACGGCTATTGGCTCGCTCTGCTAGTCTAGTGAGGAGAACACTTGCAAAATCTATATCGGCTCCATTGATCCCTGCATATTGCATCTTGTTGATGTTGAATGTTTGACTAAATGAGTTATTCTAGATAACTTTATATAGTTATGAGAGAGCTATTAGGTAGACCAATCAACTTCGTAGAACTCCTTAAATAAGTATATGGAATTATTAAAAGTGTCGCCAATCTATCTTATCTTAAAGGAATTGGAGCTATAGATTAGCGCTTATATACAAGTTCGGGCTCTGCGTCAACAGTCCCACAACCTAACAACAATTAAAGACAATGGAAATAGTGAGCAAATATCTAACAGGACTTAAAAAAGCATATTTTGACAATGGTGCTAAGGAGACTTGGGAGCATTTTGAAAAAATAAAACACGGTGCAGTAAGGGAAGATATTGAAAAAATTAGAAACATATATCCAGAAGTTCCCAATTCTTTGATAGGTCTGCTTAAGTTTGTTGATGGAACCTACTGGAGCGCATACAAAGGAGAAGAAATCACATTATATTTCCTTGGGTCTGACTTAGAAGCGTATCCATATTATCTTTTATCTTCAAGAGAAATTGTAGAGAATCGGCACCAAGCCATTGAATATTATTCAGACTATATGGAGAGAAAATATGAGGAAGTTGAGATAGACGAAAAAATCACAAACCAATCAAACTCACTCAAATGGCTTCACTTTTCAGATTGTATGAATAATGGTGGAACTTCACAATTATTTATAGATTTCAGTCCTTCTGAGAAAGGAACAAAAGGTCAAATTGTAAGATTTCTGCACGACCCTGACGAATTCCGCATTATTGCTGATAGTTTTGAAGATTATCTGCAAAAACTAATGGACAATAAATATGACTTTATCAATGGAGATATTTTGGAATGATTGAAAAATGCCATTAGCGAACAAAGGCTTTCCAAACCAAGTTAAAAAGCTCAACGTTTTAAATAATACGAATAAAAACGTCCAAACAATCAACAGCAAGACAATATGAGTAAATTTATAATTGCGAGAACTGTAACCATAAGGGTTATCAATTACCATTACGGCATCCCCTTGGTTCAAATAGATACACCAGTGTCATATTCATTGTGCGATATGATACAAATGATTAAGATGTGGACAAAGTATGCTGATATTTATGACTGGGAATTTAGTAATCCTGAAGAAAGTGGGAGTAAAACTTTATCATTGAAAAACGATAGAGCAAAGATGGAAGATACTGAATTTGATGTATATCGAAAAGGCTCGCCCTACATTATATGCAAGTATGGGCCGATAGCAATTGAATTAGGAGCAAGAGGATTTATAAAATATAGAAAGGTCTATCCAACCATCTATCAGGCTGTTGGTTATTTCCCGACCGAAGAAGAATATGTTAAAAATATTAGCGTAGCAGATATTGATGGCAAATATACTGTTCCGATGAAGACTTTGCCAAGTGCATCACATTCGATAAACAATGAATTAGTGGAGTATGGCGAAAAAATGAAAGAATTTTTCAAAAATAAGTATCAAATATCAAATGAAATTGTTGAAGATTCACCTTACAACGAAAACAAACTCATCAAAAAATAAGCACTGCTACCTACAAGGCTTAACTTAACGTTTTAAAGCGGGAATGATTGCGTTGAACCCATCCCCCAGACGTTACCAGCAAGTATAGAACAAAACACTGAAACAAGAGAAATTGAACTTTATGACACCGGCAGAAAAACTAAAATCTATATTGACAGCACAATATGTTTCAGAAGACGGAGACGAATACAAAGTCGAACTTAAAGAAGGTTTAACTGACGAGCAAATGGACGAATTAGCAAAGGGACTTCCAACTGGACAAATTCCCTATGATATTAGGGTATTGCTAAAGTTTGCAAGTGGTTTTGAATTTTACGGACTTGAGGAAGTAACATTTGACGGAGTTGGACAGTTTGGATTTAAAGAATTTTTCCCACATTCCGTTCTACTTGCTGGAGATGGCTTTGGAAACTTTTGGATTTTAGACGTTGATAAAAATGGAAGTTGGGGAAAGGTATTTTATGTGTGCCACGACCCCGCTGTCATTGTAAAACATTCGGACGATTTAAGTCAATTCATTGAACACGTTAACGAATTTGGAAAAGATGGCAACAAGTCAAACCTTGACATCATTCATGAAAAAGTAGTGATGGATATTTGGAATAAGTATAACTGCTTTATTGAACTTGAAAATGCAATACAATCTAACGACACGAGTTTAAAGAACTTTGCTTCATCACTTCCAGACAATTTTGTAATTGCAGACTTACGAAACAAACCAAATCAAAGCGGCTTTGCTTGGGGAAAATTCGGACCGAATATTGATAAAGTAAAACGACACGAAACAGAATTAATTTGGGGAATTGAGAAGCCAATCAAAAAAAGTTTTTTATCAAAGTTGTTTGGAAGATCATAGAAGCAATTAAAAATGCCAACTGAAGGCTTTTGCCATACCAAGTTGACGAGTTCAACGATTTAAAACGGACTCATTGTTCGATTGGGCATTTCCCAAAGTATAAATACAGGCCCTAAAGATCCAATCTTTGGCAAAACACAAAAAGTTGTGCGATAGGCTGAAATAAAAAGTGTAAAAACTAGAACAAAAAACACTGCGTAAAATGGGTAAATTATTGACAATTTTAACAATTGTTTTCTTTTTACAATCTTGTCAAAAGAAAATAAATAAAGCAGCTGAAAACCCTGTACAAGAAATAGGCAAGGTCTCCAAACTTGTAAAAAATAAAGACACCATAGTAATTTCTAAAAAACAAAAACCCAATTCAATTGTATGCGACTTGGATGGAGATCGTTTGTCTGACACTGTCCAAATTGTTAGGAATACTAAAAATGAAAAATATGGTCTGAAGATTATTTTTGGAAACAAAAAAGTCGAATATTTAGGAATGGGAAAAGAAATCGCGGGTCAAGGATTTGATGACCTTGATTGGGTTGGAATTTTTGAAGTTGCCCCAAAAAATGAAATATACTATAACAATGTTGATGAAGATGGTACAATTCTTACCGAAGACCAAGTAAAAGAATCAGATAAAATTAAATTACCAGATGACGGGATTTTTATTCATCAAGCGGAATCTTGCGGAGGCGGAGTAATTTATTTGAAAAATGGAAAATTTGAATGGATACAACAAGAATAAAAAGCCAATTGCATAACAAGCATTTGCCCAACCAAGTTGACAAGCTCAACGATGGAAAGCATGGCAAACTGGTGCCTACCAAAAAGTTTTGACAATGATTTATTGTGGGGATAGCAAAAGTCGGCCTTTGCTCATCCCTTAGGGCGATGACTTGCCCTAAGCTAAGCGGAGCTTATTTTCCATATGTTAGCGGATCTGTTCTGAAGAGGTTGTCAGCCAAGGTAGCTTAAGTTCAGACCTTTTAGTGACATATTTTCATTCTGCCGAAACCTTTCGGCGTTATTGGTGTTTATCTAGTAGTATTCCACTTCTGTTCCTGGACCACTATTATCCCGACTCAATTACCTCCTTATAGGATTATCCAATTTCAATGAAAAATATAGTGCTTTTCGATGGTGATCCAATGTTCAGGAGCAACATCACAAGTTCCATAGGCTCGGATAGCCAATGGACTATCCTTGGCGATGGTCTGGATGTGAAGGATCTTGGCGGCTACCTCAGCGGGCATTCAGTGGACGTACTGTTGATCGGCGTGGAGTTTACTGTGGCCGAGCGTGCAGAACTGGTTGGCTGGAGCAAATCGTTGTCTCCTGCGACCAGTATCGTCTGGCTTGTGCACGTTCATAATGATGGAAGCTTTGCCGTTCCTCAATTTATAGAAGGTATTGATGCCTATCTTTTAAAGGATGCGGCACCTGTTGAGCTTCTGTTCTGTCTACAACTGGTAAGCGATGGTGGAAAGTATCTGTCTAATGAGCTTTATCTAATGATCATGGCGGACGAATTACGGCACCGTCCTTTTCTGGAAATATTTGCCACCCAGCAGACCACCTTTTCCCGGCACGAGGTGCAGCTGCTACAGTTAGTAGCAATGGGCATGAGCGAAGCGGCCATCGGACGCCAGCTTTCAATGTGCCTACCTGCTGTAAAGCGCCATTTTGAGCTTCTGTTCGTAAAAACCGGAACGAGTAGCTACGCTTCCCTGATCAGGTATGCAGTACAAAATGGAATTGTATCCTAAACACAGAGCAATATGCAAAAGAACAGCATGTATCCAAAAAAATATGCACCCATTCCACCTTATCCTACATCATGAAAATTACTAGAAAAGAATTAATGCTTAAGTCGCGCTACAATTGGGTTCAGGACCAATTTTTATTACCGTTAGCCACTGTTTTCGGCGACCATTTCATCTTTGGCCGTCATGACGGCCTACAGGTACTATCCTTAATGAACAAGCTGATTGAAGAGAAGGATGTGCGTTACCACCTGCCGCTGAAGATAGAAGAGATGTTGATCTTCCTTCCCGAAAAGCAGCTCACCCATCTTCAGGTGAGGTTATGGCTAATAGTTAATTGGGAGAAGAGGATGGTATTGAGATGAAATGGTCATTTGTAAATTGCCAAGGGCTGTTTTTTATTTCCAGAGCTTGAATAGCGCTTGAAAGATCAGGAAAATATTCGCACATGTTTAAACCATCAATAGCGGAATGGAAAACTATACATTGATGCAGTATTTCCATTGGTACCTTCCGGCCGACGGCCTCCACTGGAACAGACTGAAGACCGAAGCGCCAAGACTTAAGGCTATGGGTATTGACAGCGTCTGGCTCCCCCCTGCCCATAAAGGCATGTCAGGCAGCACTTCCACGGGCTATGATTCGTATGATCTCTATGACCTTGGAGAATTTGACCAGAAGGGTGGTATCCCTACAAAATATGGGACCAGGGATCAATTGCTGGAAGCCGTTGGGAGTGCCAGAAGTAATGGTCTGCATGTCTATATGGATATTGTTGTCAACCATCTGGGCGGGAGCGAGCAGACTGAACGTGTTCTCGCCCGCAAGGTCGCTCCACTTGATAGAAATAGGTTTATCTCCGAAGAGTTTTTGATCGATGCCTTTACCAAGTTTTCCTATCCTGCAAGGAAGGGTAAGTATTCCCCATTCGAATGGAACTTCCAGTGTTTCAGTGGTGTTGACTTCGATAACCTATCCAAACAGGCTGGGGCTATCTACTGCATACAGAACCAGTATGGACAGGGCTGGGACGATGTTCCAGGAACTGAATTTGGCAACTATGATTATCTTATGCTCAGTAATATAGATTTCCGTAATCCGGAAGTCAGGGCTGAGCTTAGCCGTTGGGGATCTTGGCTGCAGCGGACATTGGGCTTTGACGGCGTCAGGCTAGATGCCGTAAAGCATATTCCTGCTACATTTTTCAATGAGTGGCTGGACGGTTTGACAGCTGGACAAGCTGATCTTTTTGCGGTGGGGGAATATTGGGCACCTACAGACCTGCCAGCGATGCTGGCCTATCTGGAACGGACAGGTAGTCGGATGTCACTCTTTGATGCATGCCTACAGGAAAATTTCGCTAGGGCTTCTAATAGTGGCAACGGCTTCGACCTGACCCGCATCCTTGAGGGCACGCTTGTTGCCTGCCGTCCGGAACTTGCTGTGACCTTGGTGGAGAACCACGATACCCAGCCACTCCAGGCGCTTGAACGGCCAGTGGCGCATTGGTTCAGGCCCCTAGCCTATGCTTTGATCCTGCTCAGGTCGCAAGGTTATCCTTGTGTATTCTATCCAGATATCTACGGTGCCGCATATACCGACATTGGCAAGGACGGCCAGTTTTATGACATCGAACTATCCCCGGTCGACCAGCTGGAGGCGTTGTTGGAATTACGGAAATGTTACGCATATGGACAGCAGAACGATTATTTTGATCATCCTAACTGCATAGGTTGGGTCAGGCAGGGAGTTCCGGAATGGCAGGAAAGTGGCATGGCCGTAGTAATGTCAAATGGCGAAATGGGCCGCAAGCGGATGGAGGTAGGCATTCTATTTGCGAGGCACTTGTTTTCCGATGCGCTTAGTGGAAGGGCAACAACGGTGATGGTAGATGCCAATGGTTGGGCGGAATTCAGTTGCCCTGCGATGGGCGTAGCGGTCTGTACTATCCATAGGAACCTCTGAAGTGCTGGCGGCACCTGTCGGTGGCAGATGCTCATAATTATAAGATGGAAATATTTAATCTATCTTAACATTTACTGCGTTTAGGTCCTTTTTGCCCTGTTCCACATCATAGCTAAGCGTATCGTGCTCACGTATTTTGTCTATAAGTACAGAGATGTGCACACAAATTTCATTGTCACCTTTCGACGAGATGATAAATCCCAGAACTTGATTTTATTTAAAAAATATACTGCTACCGTTACCTTTTTACATGCTTTCAAGCTATTTGACTCCATTATGTCAATAAGATGTAAAAAAATCATAATATACTGAAATACAAAGATTTTTAACAAATCATTTAAATGATTTGTTAAATTACAACTAAAGTAGTTAGATGCTATTACTTCTGTGCCTGTGATTAGCCTTATGCAGATATTGTCATAGGTTTGAAGCATTTACTAAAATTGGGCATGCCCTTGAGTTACTTGATTATACTCCATTACATAAGAATTCCATCCTTGGGCTGTTTTTTGCTTGGTAAAATGACATCACCTAGCATCTCCTTCAGATCAATTTCAATGATCTTGCTTATGGCGTTAACAGGAATATCGTTTTCACGATTGGCAAATGGATCCTGTATTTCAATCGCAATTTGTTCAATTGCCAAAAAGATAAAGATTACAGTAATTGAGACCGGGACAGTCAGCACAGCAAGTTCAGCCATACCAAAGGGCACCATAAGAGCGAATACGTGCACCAAGATGCTCGTAAAGTAACTATAGGGTAAAGGGAAAGGCGTATTTTTGATACGCTCTGCTGCGCCAAGACTAGCTGTCAGATGGGAAATCGTATCCTCCACCTTTAGCATCTCGAAGTTTGTGAGTTGCCCATCCTTTTCCAACAGTTTAACCGCAAATAGATTATGTAAAAGCAAAAGGTTGGGCAGGTTCTGCTTACCTATCAGCTGGTGGTGCTCGTCCTGAGGCAAAAAAGGTCTAATGATATCTGTACACCCTTGTTGCCTTAGGCTGTAACCCATAGCATAAACAAAAGCAATCTGCCTATAGATGATATTTTCCAAGTGCTCTCTAGCAAGCCCCGATTGATCAGTGAAAGTGATAAGCTGTCTGGCGAAGCTCCGAGAACTGTTAACCACGTCGCCCCATATCTTCCTTGCCTCCCACCATCGGTCATAAGCAGAACTTATCCTAAAGCCCATCAGGATAGACAGTACAATCCCGATCATGGAGATCACGCCACTTAGCGAAAGATCTATATCAAGATAGTTCAATCCGAAATTCACCACAACAACGAACAGGCTGTGCAGCAGCAAACCTCTCCACATACGGTAGAAGATCTTTGCAGCCCTAATATTAACTCCAATTACCATAGGGCATAGTTAAAGTGATTGTAAATTGCTCAACCATTTTTCTTTTTCTTAGGTGGGTCAAGGTCAGCCGATTTAGATAGCTTACTAGTCTGATAGTCAGATTTACTAGATTTAGGTGCGGTAGAGGGAGTTTTTTTTGTGTTTTTAGTGTTTTTGTCTTTACTCATGATAATGTTAGATTAATTGTGAATTTATTTTTTCCGAAGTTTGATCACTCCAAGCCAATACGTACTCTTCATCACAAGATTTACCGCTTTTACTTCGAACCATTTTCTTACCAAATTGGCGCTGTCGGTATGGCGATGGAGGTTATTCTGGAAAAATGCGCCAATCATCAAAAAGTCGAAGGGTGTCGTATTCTTCTACTTGTCGTGTGCTAATAATTGAAATGAAAAAGACTGCTGTGGGCAGTTGTTGTAAAAAAGTAAAAGGTAATTCAAAAAGTCTAGCTAGGTTGGTAGGTATGCGGACTTTAGATAATAGTTATTCAATGCGATCTCTTTTTATGAGGCCATGACCGCTGTTTCCTTAATTATTCTGGTGAACTGCAAGATACGCTTAATAAAACGAAAAAGGTACATATATCTTAACATAATTTATATTGCCCTAATAAGTAGAACGGGATAAACACTTATGAGGTGTAAAGCTCACTTTATAGTAGGCATTTTTGAACGGAAGCTTTTTCCATTAGGTGATCGGCATGCTCGACTTGCCACGCACTGTGGGCTTCACCTTTGAGGTTGAAATCCTTAAGCTGTGTTACAAAAATGTCGGAACTGGGCTGCTGGCCGAGTTGCCATTCCGTAAGCGGCAGGTAGAACTAATTTAATATGACAAAATCTACCAAATTGCTTCCAAGACCTAAAAGGAATATACCGGCTTGAAAGCACTAGGTCTCAAAATATTGAAGTCGATTGCTAATGTGCGTTAGACCTTTTATTGAGCACAACCGGCAATTGCGACCTTTCTTAGTTCTTTTTTTCCACCAAGACAATGTCGAATTCTAATTAGAGAATGGTAATTATGTGCCTGAGCACTTCCACGTGACAAAGCGATTTATAGATTGCGGTGGTACTGTACGTGAAGAAGCCGCAGTTAACTTCCAGTTATGGGATGCTAATGACTATGAACATAGGCTGAAGCCTGCAAAGTTGCTTTCAATCATTAAGCTTTCCGAAGAGGCATTGGAAGATTTAGAGGTTGAATATCAGAGTGATACAATCGGCAGGTATGGATTAAATTTTAACGAAAAGCATTTCTTTCATACATCAAAGACTACTGCCTGCTTAGCAACTGATGTCTGTGGCGTTTCGAATGTAAACCAGAAATTGAACCTCCATGTCTTGGGCAAATCTGCATGTTTCCTAATTCTGGTTGTTGTTAATCATGTATGAAGCTATTAAGAACAACATTATCGAACTAATTGCACTACCTACTAGTGATGAACGAAGGGAAACCTTGAACGGGTAGTCGAATATGTACGACAAAAGGTTACTGCTGGAGTCGATGTCAATATCATTTCATTTGTACACATAATTCAAGACGTAGCCACCTATCTCAGATATGGGCTCAGGTTGCCGCATCATATTACGATGTACCAAGGGTATGCTGTTACTCAGGAGGAACAGGGGCAACAGCTCTATATCCTATAGTTGCGATACTTTAGCGGATGCAGGGTTTGAAATAGCAACGCTTGCAAGCAAAACTAATCCGATATACATGATAAAATATTCGGATGCTTCTATGCCTATTATCGCCTTATCAAAAGCTTACAACCATCCTTTCAATCCATCATCAAGCTTTGCTGCCGTAATGACCTGATCACAGGCTGACCACGGTTGTCCATTTCTGGTTCGAGCTAAGAAAAGATTACCGATAACATTTGAAGATCCTAAAATATCAGATGGTATTTGTGAACAAGCAGCGGTTTTCAACGAACGATGTAGACAGATCGCATCTGAAATGTTATATGTCTTCTCTATGATTAAAATTCTGCCTTGATTTCATTGCCAGATTGTACGACCTCGAGATAGGTGATATACTACTGATTCTGCAATTGGTCTAGACAGGTGTTGAACAGCCAATATTTTCTTTTTGTGTCGATTGCGCTGCCTGTTTCTGAATGCCAACGGTCTGTGGTCGAATCAAGTCAAGTTATTAAATGACTTAACTTCATAATTCTACAATTTACATCATTTCCGGTGAGTATATCACTGCGCAATACGACGCACCGAATCACTCACTTTTTTTATGGGAATTCGTGCAAGTTTTGGTAAAGCCTTAAAAGTAAAAACCCTGCTAATCGTGCGATTGCAGGGTTTTATACGTTTTGTTAATCATTTCTGTGATCCCGCTGGGATTCGAACCCAGGACCACTACATTAAAAGTGTAATGCTCTACCAGCTGAGCTACGGAATCTTCCTTTGTTTGAAGCAATACTTCGTTCTAAGGAGGTGCAAATATAGGAATATAAATTATTCCGTCAAATTATTTTTTAAAATATTTCAAAATAGCACCTTACGCCCTGTTAAAGCGCTAAAATTCATTATTCGAAAACTTGCAATCCATTCTCATAAGCTGCCCAAACCATGTAAGGATGTGAATCGCAATGATAGATTTCTCCATTGGCAGCAATACCGATTACTCCTGCAAAACCATCAAATGCCTTGAGCTCTGCAAAAGATTTATCACAGGCCGCTTTCATGGTAAAACCATCTGTTACGCGGGTAACAATTTTAGCAGCCAAGGCACCACTCACAATGTCCTCACCTACACCGGTACATGAAATCCCTGCAAATTGATTGGCAAAATTACCGGCAACGGTGGCCGAATCGCTTACCCTACATGGAATTTCAAAACCTTTACCGCCTGTTGAAGTGGCTGCCGCAATGTAACCTTTAGCATCCAGGACTACACAGCCAACGGTGCCGATGTTATTTTGTTGGTTTAATTTTGCTTCATATTCGGCCTGTCTCGTTGCGGTAATGGGATTAAAATATTCAAATCCATTCTTACGCGCAAAAGCTAAGGCTCCTTCCCCACTCAACACCCGATCCTCATAAGCCAACAATGTTTTTGCAACTTCAATCGGGTTTTTTACATCTTCTAAATTAATTACCCCACTAAATTTCTGAGTGGTACCATCCATTAGCGATGCACTTAACCTCACCTTCCCATCACTCTGTATTTGCGAGCCATAACCCGCATTAAATAGTTCGTTATTCTCAAGCAAACTCACGGTATAGACAGCGGTTGCTAACGCGGTGTTATTTTGCAAAAATTGATACGCTTGTTGCACTATTCCAGCTAAGGCATCTTGCTTTGCTTTCTTGGTTGCTAAATTGGTGGCAGATTCGCTAAAAAATCCACCGTGAATGATAATTTTCATTTTAATTAGGTTCGATAATTATGCCACTACTGCACTGCTTAATGAATAAGCATGCGCCTGCAGTGAACTTTAAGCGGCAACGATTTAAGTGAAGAACAATATATTATGTTAGTGAACGACTATGGCATGCGGGTGCTGAATTACCAATTCATGATTAGTGAGGTTATAGGTATCACCATCGCACATTACATGTACCACCATATTTTTTATAGATACAGGTTGTCCCATTTCTACATCTGTCAAGTTGGTATCAGCCATTTGCCTTCCATCTACCAAAATCACCATACCAGAGCCAATGGCTTCCATGCTATTGTTGCTAATGTATAATCCAGTGTCTTCGCCCAAGCCAATCCCTAAAATACCAGGATTACTTGCTGCTGCATACAATAACCTACCAATTCGGCCACGCTCCACAAAATGGGTGTCTATAATTACGTCATCGATAAATCCCAAACCTCCAGTAATCTTCACTTCTCCTTTCAGCAAGGCCTCTCTACTACTTCCTTGGTAGATCATGTTCTTAGAACTTGCCGCCGCACCCGCAGATGTTCCAGCAATCACAAATTCACTGTTCATGTACTTATCTAATAAAACACGATGAATTTCTGTACCGCCAAAAATGGAAGACAGCCTAAGTTGATCTCCACCCGTAAAAATAATCACATCAGCCAACTTAATTCTTTCGACATAAGCTGCATTATTTGCTTCTTCTCTGCTTCCGATATTTAAAACGCCAACATTGTGCACCTCTAATTGCGCAAAAGCTCTAATATATTCTTCTCCAACTTTTTCGGGAATTAAGGAAGCCGTGGTCATGATCTCGAACCTAGATTCGTTTCCTTTAATAGATTCTGTGGTAATCCGTTTTAAAATCCCACGCTCAAAAAAGTTCATATTCTGCGGCAGACCAAATTGTGTTTCCGCAAAACTTCCCGTGTTTATTGCGCCGCCAATAATAATTAATTTCCCTTTTGGAGTCATTTCAATGCTTTTGATATTTACTAAAATGCCAAATATATAGTCCTTAGCCTAATAATTAACATTATTTTTATCAATATCAGACTTTTAATTAACATTAAAGGCAGTTTCGGGTCATTTTATCAAACAAAGGCAAAAGAATTACCGTTATTTTATTTTTTATAACACAATGAGATTAAATCCCGAAAAAAATTTATATTTAAGTCCTTCTTTCAGGAGATCTTCTGAGATGAGCCATACAAGCATTAACACCCAACACAATAACAACAATAAATGAGGATATTAGGCATACAGGTACTAAGGGGACCGAATATTTGGTCCATAAAAAGAAAAAAATTAATCCAAATGAGGTTGGATTTGGAAGACATGGAGCAACGTCCTACAAATTTGATCGAAGGATTTAGAGAACGTATCGAGCAGTTGATTCCTAGTTTGCAAACGCACCGTTGTAGTAAAGCTACTGCGGGAGGTTTTTTATTACGTGTGGAAGAAGGCACGTGGATGGGACACGTTATTGAGCATATTGCCTTAGAAATACAAACCTTAGCGGGAATGGATACAGGTTTTGGCAGAACTAGACAGACCAAGACCGATGGCATTTACAATGTTGTCTTCAGCTATTTAGAGGAAAAAGCGGGCATTTATGCCGCAGAAGCAGCGGTGCGCATTGCCGAAGCGCTGATTGCAGACCAACCTTATGACCTAGAGCATGACATTCAACAAATGCGTGAACTCAGAGAATCGGAGCGCTTGGGCCCAAGTACAGGTTCTATTGTCGACGAAGCCATTGCCAGGGACATCCCTTGGATCAGGCTGAACAAAAGTTCTTTGGTACAATTGGGCTACGGCAAAAACCAAGTGCGCTTTAGAGCTACCATGACCGAAAAAACTAGCAGCATTGCCGTAGATATTGCCGGAAATAAAGACGAAACGAAACGCCTGCTGAACGATGCAGCTATTCCAGTGGCCAAAGGGGTCACAGCATCTACCTTAGAAGACGTGCACAATGCCATTAAGACTGTTGGCTTTCCTTTGGTTTTTAAACCACTAGACGGAAATCATGGCAAAGGTGCGACCATTAATGTAAAAAATGAGCAGGAAGCCATTGAAGCTTTTAACTATGCCAAAGAATACTCTAGAAGGATTATCGTAGAGCGTTTCATTACGGGACACGATTTCCGTGTGCTGGTGATCGACCATAAAATGGTAGCGGCAGCCTTACGTGTTCCAGCGCATATCATAGGCGATGGTAAGCATACCATTCAGGAATTAATTGATCAAGAAAATACCGATCCACGTAGAGGTTACGGACACGAAAATGTACTCACAGAAATTACCATAGACCGTGACACCTTAGACCTTTTGGAAAAAAAGAACTATACGCTAGAAACCGTCGTTCCAAAAGATGAAATTGTTTATGTAAAGTCGACCGCAAACTTAAGTACTGGCGGTACCTCTATCGACGTTACCGACCAGGTGCATCCTCAAAACATATTCAATTGCGAACGCATCTCCCGCATTATAGGACTGGATATCTGTGGTATTGATATCATGGCCCAAAATTTAACCGAGCCTTTAACTGAAAATGGCGGTGTAGTACTGGAAGTTAATGCTGCCCCTGGATTTAGGATGCATTTAGCACCAAGCGAAGGCCTGCCAAGAAACGTAGCTGCACCAGTGATTGACATGTTGTATCCCCCTGGGAAAGACGGCAGAATTCCAATTATTGCCGTTACGGGAACAAATGGCAAAACTACCACCACCCGCCTTATTGCCCACATTATCAAAAATAATGGTAGTAGAGTTGGCTTCACCACCTCAGATGGGATTTATGTTCAGAACACTTTGTTGATGAAGGGTGACACCACAGGCCCTATAAGTGCAGAATTTATATTGAAAGATCCAACCGTAGAAATTGCCGTGCTAGAAACTGCTAGAGGTGGTATTTTGCGTGCTGGTCTAGGTTTTAACAAGTGTGATATCGGTGTAGTAACCAACATCCAGGAAGATCATTTAGGCATCTCCGACATCAATAACCTGAATGATTTGTCCCGAGTTAAATCGGTAGTGATAGGCGCCGTAAAACCAACGGGATGGGCAGTGTTAAATGCAGACAATGCACATTGCCTTAAAATAGCAGACAACGCGAACTGCAATATAGCTTACTTTAGCATGGACGAAAAAAATCCTGTTATTCAGGCACACTGTAAAGCTGGAGGAATTGCTGCAGTTTATGAAAATGGCTACATTACGATCAAAAAAGGAGATTGGAAAATCCGTGTAGAGAAAGCTACGCACATCCCATTAACTTTCAACGGCACCGTGTCGTTCATGATCCAGAATGTATTGGCAGCCACCTTGACGACCTTCCTTTGGGGCTTTAAAACGGAGGATATTAGAACTTCTTTAGAAACGTTTATTCCATCGGCAGCACATACGCCAGGAAGAATGAATGTTTTTAAATTTAAAGATTTCAAGGTTTTGGTTGATTTTGCTCACAACCCTGACGGATTTAATGGCGTAAAAGATTATTTAAGCACTATTGAAGCTACCGAGCACGTAGGAGTCATCTCTGGTACTGGCGATAGACGAGACGAGGACATCATCGAAACCGCTCGTATTGCAGCACAAATGTTTGATCGAGTGGTAATTTGCCAAGAAAAATACCTTCGCGGCAGAACCAAAGAGGAGATCATCGATTTATTAATGATCGGCTTAAAAGAAGTAAAGCCCGACATCACCGTCAATATTAACAACAATGGCGAAGATTGCTTGAAGGAACTGATATCAACGGCCGAAAAAGGTTCGTTCATCACTATTCTTAGTGATACGATTGACAATGCAATACATAAAGTTACCCAATATCTAGATAAAGAATTAGAGTCAAAATCTTAATCTTTGGTACGCGGTAAGCATATGAGGGATAGTTATTTGTTATCGTCAGCATAAAGCTGGCGATAACAATGATTCCGCTCCTATTTCAAAAACATTTTCCTTCGAGAATAATTAATTTGTCTTAGCGTTCGCAGTATGTTATAAATTCATCAGAATCCGCTTCGGAACCATACCTACTCACCTTTTGTCCTTAATGCCACGTATTCACCCAAATAAACTTCATTTTACCCTTAAAAGCCTCACTTAGACCCGTTTTTCTCCTAACTAAACATAAGCTCCAGCCCATGTTCCCTTACCACCCATCCTTGTCCTATCCCAGTGCTAGCCTAGGATACTTCACTAAAACTGCGTTCTAGATACGTTTTAGAGGATACCTGTAGGCTAAGTATAGGCAAAGTGTAGGGAAAGGAGATAAATATAACGGAAGTGGTTTATTGTAAAATTATAGTTAGCCCCTCTCTCCGCTGTGCGGTGTCTCTCCCCTAAAGGGGCGAGAATAGTGCTTGGGTATGGTAGTGGTTAGGATATACGGTTGCAGGAAGCTCACTTTGAATAAGCACTTGCTTTAACACTACGCTGCCGCTAGCCAGTGCTGGAAGATCAAAAAGCCGTAGCTGTAACTTTCCTGCTTGCACTACCGAGCCTTAAGCGAAGCGGTTTTGTACAACAAAACGAAGCGACTCAGTTTTTTGATGTGGGCTGGCGGTGAAAAGCACCTTAGGCTAGCGGCGTGCATTTTTGGTTACTTTTGATGCTTCAAAAGTAAACGCCACCGCGGCGAAGAGCGGGAAGTAAAATTTTTCTTGTCTCGGCTCGCCGCCGCCGAAGGACTCTAAACTTTGGCTTGATCCAAAGTTTAACCAACCTGAGCTTTAGCGAAAGCATACCTACCTATCAAACATAAACAACAAGGCATAACATCAAGTCTTACCTAAATCCCTTGCATAAAGCTAAGCTAACCTCGATCGCGCAAGAAAAAGGCGTTGGCTTTTGCACATCCCCATACACACGCTGCTTTCTTGCTTGGTAGAGCAAAACGTAAGTAAGGGCAAAGGTTGAGCTTGCTTTCTGCTACGGCGATAGGCTAGGCCAAATGGCGTACTTAGGAATGGATGTGCCAAGGTTGTACGGCTGCAGGAAGCTCACTTTGAATAAGCACTTGCTTTAACAGTACGCTACCGCTAGCCAGTGCTGTAAGATCAAAAAGCCGTAGCTGTAACTTTCCTGCTTGCACTACCGAGCCTTAAGCGAAGCGGTTTTGTGCAATAAAACGAAGCGACTTGGTTTTTTGATGTGGGCGGGCTGTGAAAGGCACCTCAGGCTAGCGGATTGATTTTATGCCGGGTGTTATTATTTATTTGTCGGGCATGCTTTCGCCACAGGCTCAGGTTTGCTTCGTTTTGTATCAAGACAAAATGAAGATGCCCTCCAGCGGCATAGACCTGGGAAGTAGATAATACCATAGCTACAGCATTATATCCCGACTTGCTTAGATGTGAGTTGGGAAATAATACCACTTGCATTAAGATCCCCGTATGCACGAGGATGACGGTCAAGGATGAGGCAGTGAAATAAGCACTAGCTTTGCGAAGCACTTCCGTCAATGCCCTGTGCCAGCCTAATCAAAAAACATGGCATTACAGATCCAGCTAGCATTACTGAGCATCAACCTGTCTAATTCTGACAGGCAGCGAAAATATTTTTTGATGCGTTGGGTTGTGAAAAGGCACCTCAGAGCATTGACAAGCGGTTTGCTTCCTTTGGCGCGACAAATTGCGCAGCAATCTTGAGTACCGTTAAAAACGTCAACTAATCACGAAAAACGAAGATGCCTTCCAGCGGCATAATTTGTGCCAATCCGTAGTTATCTGATTATTGTTAGATCTGGTCTAAAATAATTTTAAGGATAATAGTTTTTCCACTCATGGCCGTGGGGCCTAGTGTCTTTTGTCTTAATACAAAAGTCACCAAAAAATCAAGGCTTGCCTAAATCCCCTTGCATAAAGCTAAGCTAACCTTGATGGCGCAAGAAAAAGGCGTTTGCTTTTGCACATCCCCATACACACGCTGCTTTCTTGCTTGGTAGTGCAAAATGTAAGTAAGTGCAAAGGTTGAGCTTGCTTTCTACGGCGGCGATAGGCTAGGCCAAATGGCGTACTTGGGAATGGGAGTGGCAAGGTTGTACGGTTGCAAGGAGCCTACTTTGAATAAGCACTTGCTTTAACAGTACGCTGCCGCTAGCCAGTGCTGGAAGATCAAAAAGCCATAGCTGTAACTTTCCTGCTTGCACTACCGAGCCTTAAGCGAAGCGGTTCTGTGCAACAAAACGAAGCGACTCGGTTTTTTGATATGGGCCGGCGGTGAAAAGCACCTAAGGCTAGCGGCGTGCATTTTTGCATACTTTTGATGCTTCAAAAGTTTGATGCCTTCCAGCGGCATAGAGCTAGGAAGTAGATATAATAAAAAAAATACCATAGCTACAGCATTATATCCCGACTTGCTTAGGTGTGAGTTGGGAAACAATACCATTTGCATTAAGATCCCCGTATGCACGAGGATGACGGTCAAGGACGAGGCAGTGAAATAAGCACTTACCGATGTAAATCCGATAGTCATCTGGATCTGTACAGGTTCACGAAGCGAGTTCGGTACAGGTCGCCTAAATCCCCTTGGATAAATAATCTATGTAGCACAGGAACCCCTCTATGCCTTCGGCATCTATTGATTTTTAACAGCTTGTTTTTATCGGTATCAATGAGCTCGCAAGCTCGATTCTCCCCAGAGGGGCGAGAGTTTTACTTGGGAATGGATTGGCAGGGTTGGTACGTTTGCAAGGAGCCAACTTTGAATAAGCATTCGCTTTAATAGTACGCTGCCGCTAGCCAGTGCCGGAAGTTCAAAAAGCCGTAGCTGTAACTTTCGATTAGCACTACCGAGCCTTAAGCGAAGCGGTTTTGTGCAACAAAACGAAGCGACTTGGTTTTTTGATGTGGGCGGGCTGTGAAAGGCACCTCAGGCTAGCGGATTGATTTTATGCCAGGTTTTATTACTTATTTGTTGGGCATGCTTTCGTCACAGGCTCAGGTTTGCTTCGTTTTGTATCAAGACAAAATGAAGATGCCTTCCAGCGGCATAGAGCTGGGAAGTAGATAATACCATAGCTACAGCATTATATCCCGACTTGCTTAGATGTGAGTTGGGAAATAATACCACTTGCATTAAGATCCCCGTATGCATGAGGATGACTGGAATAAGCACTTGCTTTGCGAAGCACTTTCGTCAATGCTCAGTGCCGGACTGATCAAAAAACGTGGCATTACAGATCAGCAATGCAACTACTTACTCAGCCACAACTTAAATTGCGGCATTTTAATGCGACTGACAATCACCTCTGCTTGCGGGTTTCTTTTCAGGAAAACCTTTGCTTTGTCGTTGAAATATTTGTGAATGCTGTCAATACTGTTAATATGCAGAATATACTGCCGGTTTACCCTAAAAAAGAACTGCGGATCCAACTGCTCTTCCAGTTCTTCCAATGTAAAAGGTACAGCGATAGCAGTACCGGAAAGCAGGTAGAAGCAAACACTCTTATGTTCTAGGCAGATGTAATCAATATCCTCTACCTGAATAATTTTATAAGTGTCTCGATAATGCAGCAGGAAACGGCTTTTATAGGTTTTCTCTCGGGTACGGAACATTTCCATAATGGCATTCACTTCATCGCCAGAAAGTTTGGGCTGTAGGTCTTTAATTTTTTGCAAAGCCTTCTGTAAGTCATCTTTTTCAACGGGTTTGAGAAGATAAGCCGCACCATACACTTTAAAGGCTTGCAGGGCATATTCATCGTAGGCCGTCGTAAAAATTACTGGCGATGCGATCTTTACTCGGCGAAAAATCTCGAAGGACAATCCGTCGGCAAGCCTGATATCCATAAAAATAACATCTGGCGTCGGATTTGCCTGTAGCCATTCTACGCTCTCCTGCACCGTAGGCAGCACAGACAATAGATGGGCAGACTCATCTGTTTTCTCCACCAAACTCTTAAGTAGCCCAGCATTATGGGCTTCATCTTCTATAATCAGGTAATTCATTAACTTATTTATATATTCAATAAAGGTAGCTGTACCTCGAAAGAAGTAGCGGTTTCTTCAATTTCTGGTATTTTACCTTCCAGCAGCTGATACCGTTCTTTGATATTTTCCAACCCCATGCCTGTGCTTTTGTAACCTATATTAATTCGTTGAAGGTTATTTTTCACGATAATTGTACCGCCACCCGTACTCAAAACTGATAAGTGCAACGGTTGCTTAGCGGTAGACATGTTGTGTTTAATCGCATTCTCCAACAGCAACTGTAAGGTAACTGGCGGTATACCTCTCCTCCTATCAGTATCCAATATATCGACAGACAAGTGGATGGTCTCTCCATGCCGTATCTTGATGAGGTGAAAGTAGGTTTCCAAAAACTTGAGCTCTTCTTCTAGAGAAACTGTATCTTTTTTACCTGTAGTAAGGATGTAACGGTAAACCTTAGAAAGATTGGACAGAAATTCATGCGCCGCTTCTTTATTGATCTCGATTAATTGGGTAAGTATACTGAAATTATTGAAAAGAAAATGAGGGTCTAATTGTAACTTCAATACTTGTAACTCAGCCTGAAGTGCATTTTCCCGCAGCTGGTGTGAGAGAATTTCCAGTTTATTGGTTTCGGTAACTTCCAATTTCCATTTTTCAAAAAATAAAAACGAATTATAGAAGCTGTTCACAAATGCAGCTACCACAATATTGACCACCAGATAATTTCTCACATCGACTTCCAACTCTGCATTTTCATTTGCAGATTCTGGCCACAGCTGCTCATAAAAAACGCTTTCCAAGTAGAGCAACAAGAACATACAGGCAATTACCACACCTGTCGTTAGAAGAAAATGGACCAGCATGTTGTTTTTTAAAACGATATTGCTGTTGACCCAGCCAGACAATACGCGGATAATTCCAAAAATAACCGCATACATCACGATACCTCCAACAATCGTAGCACCAATTTCAGTCCACTGGGCTTCTCTATAAAAGTTCCACCACTTGCTCTGCGGATTTAACAGGTACTGGATCAAGTTGGCCAACGCTAAGGAGATAGGTACACCGCTCCATTGAAACACTGCCTTCCAAATTGATGCAGACTGACCGTTATCGTTCGCTTCCATTTAATTTCCGCCTAAAGATTTATATAGAGCAAGATAAGTATTTATTTCTTTCTGGCGGGCAGCAGTATGGGCGAGTGCAGCTTGAAAAGAACTCTGTTGCACCGTTAATACTTCTAGATAAGTCGCCTCTCCATATTTATAAAGCAACTGCGAGTCAGCTATCGCCTTATCCATGGCATGTTTACGGTTATTGACTTCCGCTAGCTGTTGCCTTACCTGAATGATATTGCTCATTGCAGTACTCACTTCTTCAACCGCAGTTACGACAGATTTACGGAAGGTATGTACTGCGGCTTCGCGCTGGTGCAGGGCCTGCTCGTAAGCTGACCGAATGCTCCTTCTGTTAAAAATGGGTTGTGTGAGGCCAGCCGACGCCGTACCGAACAAAGACCCTGGTATGGAAAACCAGTTGGCCAAGTTGGTAGCATTTGACCCGCCTTGTGCCGTAATCTTCAAGCTCGGATAAAATTCAGTTTTAGCCATCCCTACCTTTGCCGAAGCGGCCTGCAACAGCAACTCCTGCTGTTTCACATCTGGACGATTAGCCAGAAGATCTGCCGGCACACCAGCTTCCAAATCCGTTACAAAAGCATCACTACTAAACTGCCCAGCTCTTTTCACCACATCCGGATAGCGACCAACCAGGCTTTGCAGCGCATTCTCTTGGGCTTTAATGCTCGCATTGATCTCAGGCATTAGTGCACGCGTTTCTGCCAATTGAGCCTCAGCCTGTTTAATGGCCAAGCCTGTTACGTCACCCACACTATATTGGGTTTTAAGCATACCTACGGTTTCCTGCATGCTTTTCTCCACCTGCTTTGTGATTTTCAATTGCTCATCTAAGCTGAGCAGGTTATAGTAAGCCTGCGCCGTTTGTGCAACCAACTGCACACGTAACGCTCGGCGATTTTCTGCACGGCTAAGATAGTTGGCCAACGATTCTTCCCGCTGCTTTTTGAGCTTGCCCCAGAAATCTACATCCCAAGAAACCACTGGTGCAAAATTGTACTCTTGAAAGAGTATACCACCACCAAACGAAGCCTGCATACTATTTTTAGAAAGTCGCTGAATCCCGGTATTGACCTGCAGGTTAATATCTGGAAGGTAATTCAGTTTCACACTTTTAAGCTGGGCTTCAGCAGCTAGAATTTCCTCAGTAGCAACGAGCAGATCTGGATTTTTCAGCATCATCTCATCTAGCAGCGCAGTAAGCTCCCGGTCTTTAAAAAAATGCTGATAGGCAGGGATTTCTGCTTTTTTAACATGATCACTAGCGCCATCAAATGATCCCGGAAGTTGTAGTTCCGGACGAGCATAATCCTGTGTCACTTTACAAGACGATGCGATACCTAGCAAAAGCAAGGGTGCGATATAATATTTTATTGATGCTTTCATTGTATTTCTTGTTGAGTTCCTGATACTTTTTCCTGCAACCATTGGAATACCATATATAAAACTGGTATAATCATGATGCCTAGGATAACGCCACTTAACATGCCCCCAGCGGCACTAATGCTAATGGAACGGTTACCCATGGCGGTTCCACCTTTGGCAAACATTAATGGAACCAATCCAGCGATAAAGGCAAAAGAGGTCATCAAAATGGGGCGGAGACGCATTTTCGCTCCCGCAATGCCAGCTTCAAACACAGACAGCCCCGCTTTGCGCTGTTGAATGGCAAATTCTATGATAAGGATGGCGTTTTTTGCTAAAAGCCCTACCAACATGATCAGCGCAATCTGTACATAAATGTTATTGTCGATACCGGCCATCCCCGTCGCTAGAAATACACCAAGTATGCCTGTTGGTAAAGACAGCATTACCGCCAATGGCAATAGGTAACTTTCATACTGGGCAGCTAGCAGAAAGTAAACAAATAGGATGCTGAGGCCAAAAATAAATAGCATCTGCGAGCCTGAATTTCGCTCTTGCAGGGCCAAGCCGCCGTATTCATAGCTGTAGCCTTTAAGAAGTTCTTTTTTAAGCACTTCATCAATCACAGTCATCACTTTTCCTGTACTGGCGCCGCTAGCCGCATTCGTATTAATCGAAATACTGTTGTAAAGGTTATAACGACTGATCACCTGCGGTCCATAGATTTTCTTTAGGCTAACCAGCGTGCTAATTGGAACCATTTTATTTTCACGGTTGCGGATCATCATATGATCCAAAGAAGCTTCATCTTTCCTAAACTCGGCCTCTGAACGCACATTAACCCGATATAATCTCCCAAAACGGATAAAATCAGTGGTTTGCGAGCCGGTGAGGTACAACTGCATTACATCCATAATCTCTTTAGGTGTAAGCCCCAGCTGTTGGGCTTTATCTTCATTCAACACCACCTCATACTGCGGATAATCACTCCTAAAAGTGGTAAAGGCCGTGCCTATCTCTGCTCTTTTTTGCAAGGCATTAATCACTTTTTTACTCACCTTTTCGAAATCCGCAATATTTCCTGAGGCCCGATCCTGTAGTACAAATTCAACCCCACCAGCATTCCCAAAACCTTCCACCGCAGGATTTCTGAAAATCATAAACTCACCTTTAATTTTTCCTTTCACCGCCGACTGAATCTTTTCCATGATTTGGTTCATATCAGATACCTCACCCCTATCTTTAGGATTTTTCAAGCTAATGAATCCCATGGCAGAATTGGATGAAGCCGATGAACTGAACAGGTTGAAACCAGAGACGGTACTGATGCTTTTTACTTCCGGCATCTGACGCAAGATTTTCGTGGCTTTCTCCATTTCCAGGGTAATGTATTTCAAGTTTGTACCCACCTGCAGGTTGACTACAAACGTAAGGTTGTTATCGTCTTCTTCTGGTACAAAGCCTTTCTGTGCATTGTTCATCAGGAAGAAGGTAACGAAAGTAACCAAAGCCAATGCGCCAAGTGCGATGCTTTTTCTTTTGCCCAAGAAACGGATTGCCCCTACATATTTATCGGTCATTCGCTCGAAGCTGGCGTTGAAAGCACTAGCAAACCTCTGGGTAAACGGCTTACGTTCTCCTTCCTTTTGTGGATGGTGGTTTTTCAGTAACAAAGCACATAAGGCCGGACTTAAAGTCAACGCGTTAACGGCTGAAATTAAAATGGCTATGGCCAGCGTATAAGAGAACTGTTTATAAAAAACGCCAGCAGGGCCTTCCATAAATCCTACCGGTAAAAAAACAGCCGACATGACTAAGGTGATCGAAATAATTGCTCCGCTAATTTCACTCATGGCCGAAGCCGTGGCTGTCTTGGCATTTTCACCAGTCTGCTGCATTTTGGCATGAATGGCTTCTACCACTACGATGGCATCATCCACTACAATACCAATTGCCAATACCAAGGCAAAAAGTGTTAATACATTAACAGAAAAGCCAATTAGATACATAAAAAAGAATGTACCAATAATAGACACGGGGACAGCAATAGCCGGTATAATCGTAGAACGAAAATCCTGAAGAAAAACGAGTACCACAATAAATACTAAGATAAATGCTTCGATCAGCGTGTATTTCATTTGAGAAATGGACGCATCGAGGCGGTCTTTCATATTCTGGATAATCTCGAACTTGATCCCATCAGGCACGCTAGACTGAAACCTATTCAAAGATTCCTGTACTTTGACTGCAATTTCATTGGCGTTAGAACCACTGGCTTGGATCACGGCAAACACCACCGATGGCTTCCCATCAGTAAAAGTATCACTAGAATAATTGGATAAGCCGAATTCTATCCTGGCCACATCCGTCAATCGCAATACCGAGCCATCTGTTTTTGAGCGTAGGATAATCTTTTCAAATTCTTCGGGCTTGTTCAACTTGCCTTTATACCTTAACACATATTGCAACTCGGCATCCGATTCTTCTCCCAGGCTTCCCGGCGAAGATTCAAAGCTGTAGTTCTGGATGGCCGTCTCCACATCTGAAGGCACCAGCCCATAAGTGGCCAATTTGGATGGATTGATCCATACCCGAACGGAATATTCTTTGGCGCCGAACAAACTCACATTTCCAACTCCAGGAATTCTTTTCAGTTCTGGAACCAGATTGATGTTGGCATAATTAGAAAGAAAGGCTTCGTCATACAGCTCTGGCTTTTCACTATTGATGTTGACCACCATCAGATTGCTGGTCTGCTGTTTAGTTGTGGTTAGCCCTAAACGGATGACCTCTGTAGGCAACTGCGCATTCACTTGAGCCACTCGATTCTGAACATTAACGGCAGCCTGATCGGGGTCAACCCCCTGCTTAAAGATCACCGTAACAGAAAAACCTCCATCGTTAGATGCGTTGGACGTCATGTACTGCATATTTTCTACACCATTAATCGCTTGTTCCAATGGTGTAATCACCGAACGGATCACACTTTCTGCGTTAGCTCCAGGATAAGTACCAGAAACGAAAACGGTTGGCGGAGCAATCTCCGGGAATTGCGTCATTGGGATACGCTGCAGGCCTACAATGCCTAACAGCACTAGTATAACAGAGATCACCGTAGCGAGTACGGGTCTTTTGATAATTTTATTTAACATATCCGAAAGGTTTTATTGAACGGCTTTTGGCGTAATGATGGAATTTTCAGGAATGGAGGCCAGCTCATTGGCAATGATCCGGTCGCCAGGTGCAAAGCCCGATTTGAGCAGATAGAAATTGCCTGACTTGGTGAAATCTTTCAAAGCTTTTCTAACCACCTTGTTCTGGCGATTTACCAGCCCGACAAAAAGTTTATCTTGAACTTCATAGGTAGCCAATAAAGGGATTTTGTAAACACCCTGCTCCGTAGTTTTGAGCACTATACGTCCAGTATTTCCGGTACGTAGCAAGCCCTCTGGATTAGCGAAAGACACGCGTAAGGATACAGACCCTGTATTTTGATCGAACTGTCCGTCCATCATATCTATTTTTCCCGGATGATTATAGGTCTGCCCATCGGCCAGCTGAAGCTTCACATCTCGAAAACTTTTCAGTTTTGCCAACAAAGTTTTGCCTGGCCGGGCAGCATTGATTTGTAGGATTTGTTTTTCGGGAAGCGCAAAATAAACATAAACTTCACTCACCTGAGAAAGCGTGGTCAATGCCTGTGTATCATTAGGACCTACCAATGCTCCTATGCGATTAGGAATTCGACCAATATAACCACTAACAGGCGCCTTAATCGTTGAAAAACCTAGATTAAGATCGGCAGATGCAACAAGGGCCTGTTGCTGCTTCAATGCTGCTAAAGCACTTTCATAATTGGTTTGGGCTTTGAGGTATTGAAAATCTGCAACCACCTTGGTTTCGGTGAGCACTTTGTATTTATCTAGCTCCAACTTTGCAGCAGCCAGCTGTGATTTAGCCATACCTAATGTAGCCAGCGCCGTATTTTTTTGTTCCCGGTATACATTGGAATTGATACGGAACAAGGGTTGCCCGGCGTTCACAAACTTGCCTTCATCCACATAAATCTTATCGATATACCCACTAATTTGCGGTCTGAGTTGTACATTATCTTTTCCTTGAATGCTAGCGGGAAAAGATTGTTCTATGCTAGCTTCATCGGGATGAAGTGTCATCACTTCCGCATAAACGGTTTCCGCTTGTTCGGCCTGACTTTTATCGTTGGTGTCTCCACAGCTGAGGATGAACAGTGCGAGCACCGATAAAAATCCAGTAGGCAGTGTGAAGAGTGGTTTGATCTGTTTCATTTCCGCTTTAATCTTAAAATTTAAGACAAAGCTAATGCGGATAGCGGGGCAGCAACACAGCTTTTTACCTGAAATGCTGAAATTGGCAGGTGAAATGCGGGAAACCTCAAATGAGTTTGAAAAAGCTATTTTAATTGTATCATCAAATGCACATATTAATAAAGAACGCAGTCCTTACAGATTTGACCTACTAGATGTTTTACCATTAATAAGTTGAGGGCTTTCTGCGGCATTTATTCCAAATCGTTGCTGTTGAATACGGTCGTAATCTTTGACATAATCGGGATGCTCGGTATGCATTAACCTGTCCCAGATTCTAAAATACAAACCGTAATTCCCTTTAAACTTACTGTGGTGTAGGTTGTGATGGACAGAAGTATTGAAAACCTGAAACAAAAAAGTATGACGAAACCACTTGGGCATCAATTCGTAACCAAGATGCCCGTAAACGTTGATGATAAATCCCGACACGACAAAAAGAAATATGGTGAATTGATGCATAGGAATACAAAACACAATCGGCAACAAAACTAGGCCCTCGGGTATAGCTTCGAAAAGATGAAAACTGTAAGAGGCAAAAGGAGAAGGGTTGGTACTTTTATGATGAACAAGATGTACGGTTTTAAACAAGAATTTGTGATGCAGCAAACGATGCATCCAGTAAAAATAAGTATCGTGAATAATTAAACTTAGCACTAAACTTACTGGAATATACCAAAGCGGCATATCATTAATATCAGTGTACAGAAGCGTGTAATTACGTAAGGGGGTTAAAAGAATGAGGAGGATAATGATCGTAAAAACAACTGTACTTTGCATGGAATACCATATTTCGCGAACAAAGTCTTTCTTTGAGGCTAAGCGCGACTGAATTTTAGATCGGGAAAACTTGGGCGCCAGCAACTGATAAAAGAGGTAAAAAGGAATACCTGCAATTAAAAAATACCTGATAGCCGATAAGCTGAATATGCTGAAAAAAGTTTCTATAATGGTTTCCATATAATTTTAAATGATAACCCAAAGCTAACGCTGCCGAAAGGCTAAACACGTTAACAAAAGATAATTTCGAACTTGCCCCACATCTTCTTCATGTGAGCGTGGATGAAGCATTTTGATTCGAATAATTCAGCAAATCTATTGATGTTAACTCCTTCCCTTTTGGTGCATGCGTTTGCGGATGCGACTTAACGATACTGGGGTAATGCCCAACATCGATGCTATGTATTTATCCGGCACCCGATTAACCAGTTGAGACTGTTCGGCAACGAGCTCCCGATAGCGTTCTTCAGGGGATTGCAACACAAATGATTCCATTACCTGTAAAGTTTCGGATAACATACGCATCAGAAAAAAATTCCTGATCGGTTCAAGATCTGGGCGTAATTTGAGCATTTCATCTAAAGCATCGTAATCGATTTCCATCACTATGACGGGTTCAAGCGCCTTATAGATAAAGCGCGAAGGCTTTCGATGAAGAATAGCATCATGTGATGCGATAAGCTGTCCTTCGCCCCTGAGAAACAAAGTAGCCTCATCGCCATTTTCCTTATAGGTATACGCTCTCATCATGCCTTTTTCTATCAAAGCCAGACGCCTTTTCAAATCTCCAACGGACATGTAAATTTGATTGGTTTCGAGGGTGATTCGCTTAGACATAGCGAGCAAAGGCTCCACATCGTAAAGCAATTTACCATCACGATCAGTTAATAATGCGATAAGCGTATGGAAGAACTCTTTCATTTGATAAATAACGTGGAACTTGACAAAAGCAGTTCATGGTCAACCTCTTTTTCTTTTACAGCCTACCCCAATGATATGGAGGCAGGCTGGAACGGCAATTATTTACGCTTTCTACGGATCAATATCATCATACCAGCAAGAAATATGATACCGGGGATGATACCGTAATATAATACCTCTATTGTTTTTACAGCTGTTTTGGAAAGGGTTGAATTATTATCTTTAGGCGCAGGACGACTTACATCTACCGGAAATTCTCCGTAAGAAAACCAACGGAATATGCTCATAATGAACGTTGAGTTAAAAACTTGCATGTTGTTTCTACTCAGTTCCGCATTGCTAAAAAAATCTGCATCAGACGATACAATAATGCGTTGTTCTTTATTACTTACATTTCGCGTCAACATCAGTGCAGTAGGATAACTCCCCTGCTGATCGCCATTTATCGGATCAAATGCCAACGTTGCAGAATCGAGTACAAATTTCCCTTTTTTGATCCAGCTAACTTGATCGTTGCTCATTAATAAAGGGTGAACCGTAAAATTATTTTTAGGCTCATAACTTAATGCCGCTACACTTGGCATTGATACCGTTGCCTTATATTGATAAAATTGTTGTAGGCTTTTATCCATGGCCACCGATCCTGGTGCAAAATCTGGAGTCACCAAGTCATAGGAATATTCTTTGCTACGCTGAAGAATGGTACCGTTCTGTATCTGTATACCCAAAGATTCCAGTAGTGGATTAACGACATCTTGCTTACCAGGTTCTCCCGAAATCATCAGGTTTCCGCCTGCAGCAATGTATTTTTGAAGCTTAGCTTTTGCTGCAGCTGAGTATTCTACCCTCGGATCGGCAATCACCAAAGCCGCAATCCCTGTCGGAATTTCATCCCGTTCTAAAGAAACGCTATCTACATCAAAACCCTGATTAATCAGCGAACCTCTGGATGTTTTGCTATTGAATAGTATTTTATAGTCCCTATCGCCCATTTTATCCATACTACGCTGATAACCATCCGTGGCAAAAACAACTTTTGGAGGCGTGATCAGCAATCGTTTTAAAGCAGCGCCGGTTTCACTTTCTGATGGCCAGAATTCCGTATCAGGAGGCGGAAATGTCCTCAAAAAGGTACTTTTGTTTTTATATTTCAACTGCATCACCAAGCGAGCACTTTCACCACGTAAATCCACCTGCTTTTTAAGTTCCTGTGGACTTATGAAATTCAGAAGATCTAATCCCTGTATATTCGCTACCGTATTTATATACCTGTTAAAACTTATTTTCTGTTCGATTAGAAAAGGCGTAACCCCAGCTACTGTATCGTAATAATAAACCCATTTTAGGTTGATATTAGGTTTGTAGCGTAAATATTTTTCCCAACGGGCAATATTAGAAATACGGTCGGCGGTTGAAGCTTTAAAATAAGAATCGTCCATTCCATTAATGTAGGTGGTTACCTCCACCGGGTCATCGCCCATATCCTTCAGCAGTTTCTGATCATTTTTGGTAATGGTATTCACCTTGGTTGCTGTCGCATCGTAATAAGCAATCATCGGTTGACGGGAGCTGAGATAAGCAACGCCTAAACTGATCACCAGAATAGAAAAATACCTTAATGCTTGCTGCATCGCGGTCTTAGATTGCCTTTCGAGCTCCAGTTTTGTAATGGTAAAAGCCAGAAACATCGCTATGATCACCACATAATAAATTACATCTCGTGTATTTAATAAACCGGCTATCATGCGTTCGGTACGGCTTGGCATAGAAAGGCTGTGGGTCAGGTCGCGGATAAAGTCTATATCCTGTCCTACGGTTCCGATGTAGTTCATCACCGCAAGCATTACAAAAGTACTGATGGCCGCTACTGTCTGGTAGCTGGTTAAACTGGATATAAAAATCCCAATGGCAGCATAGGCATTTAGCAGGAGAAATATGGCCAGCAAAGCGACCAATATATGTGGATAATCGAAGTTGCTTACATACAGTGCACCTAAGCACACAAAAGCAACTAACACCCCGATAATTATGAGGTTATAGATTAACATCGCCATAAATTTTCCGTAGATCACTTGGCTTAACTTAACGGGCGAAGAGTACAATAGCCTAATACTTCCACTACTGATTTCCCTACTGATGATGCCCATTGTAATCAACGGAATATACAAGTAGAGGTTTTCTAAGATACGGGATAGCACCCCTAAATTTTCAGGGTTAGTGTATATAAAACTTGTTAGAAACTGAATGGTTCTCCCCTTTGCCAGTTCAGGAACAAACGGCATTAACATTAGGTTGAGCTGTACAAACAGTGCAATGAGTAATAACCAGGCAATCGGGGAATAAAATAGCAGACTGAGCTCCAGCCTGGCTATTTGTATTATTTTCTTCATAATTTAATTCTCAATGGTTAGTTTTTTCGGGCATAAGCACCAACTGAACAAAATGTTTGTCTTGGATGTAAGTTGCAGCAGCCTGCTGAATGGACTGGACAGTCAGGTTGTTAATTACATTTTGGTATTCAAACAACTGCGTTAATGGCTCTTTATTAATTGTTCTTGAGACCAAATATTCAAGCCAATAGCTATTGTTAGTTGAATTTGTTTTCAATGTTGATAGACTTACGGCTTTAAATTTTTGCAGGTTTTCGGCGGATGGTCCGGAGATTCTCATTTTATTTAATTCATCCTGTGCAGAAGCGATCAGTTTATCTACATTCTGCGGAGCGCAATCAAAGGAAATGGTTAAACTAAACCTGCTCTTCAGGTATTTGGTCATGGCCATTTGCACATTTGGTGTGTAAGTTCCGCCTTCCTGATCGCGAAGCCTTTGCGTAATGTTTATTTTGAGTGCATCGGCAATGGCATTCATTTTAAATACGTTGCTATAATTGTATTCAAATGGACCAGAATAAACGAGCATTACACTTGACTTTTGCGCTTTACCGCTGTAAACAGTTTTAGTAATTCGGCCTTCAGGAATGTTAATACCAAGGTCGCGAGCACTTTCTTTCAATCCTTTAGCAGGTAATGAACCTAAGTATTTCTCTAGTAAAGGCTTCATTGTTTCCAGATCGATGTTGCCAACAAAAAAGAAAGTAAAACCCGAAGCATCAGCAAAACGCTCTTTATAAATCTGATAAGCTCTATCGAGCTTAATGCCACCAATACTACTTAGGCTTTGTGGCTTTCTACGGGGATGATAATTACCCAGTACAAAGTTTACAGTGTCTGTAAAAACCTGCGCCGGACTATTTACCTTGTTCTCCAATTCCGATTTACTGCGGCTAATTAACAAATTAAATGCTTCCGTGTCTTTTCGTGGCGCTACAAAGTAAGCGTGCAGCAGTTCGAGCATGGTAGATAATTCCTCTTTGGAACTGGCACCATTAAAGCCTTGATAGGTATCGTTGATAAAAGGTGCCACCTGCACCTGTTTGCCTGTCATTTGTTTATTAAGTTGCTGTGCATTATAATTTCCGGCACCAGCACCTACAATGATATTTGTCGCATTTATGGCATTCAGATAATCTGCATCCGAATATAAAGAAGCGCCTCCTGCCGAAAATCCCTTAAACAAAATCAGGTCGTTCTGAAAATCTGTTTTTTTCAATAAAACCTTCACTCCATTGCTTAGTGTAATTTCCTGAACACCTATTTTATCGAAATTTTCTACAGATGTAATCTTGCCTGCAACAGGTGCTGTTTTCAATAATGGAAGATCCTGTAACTCATCAACAAATGGCGTTAAAGGTGCCGTGTAAACAGCCTCTATCCAACTCATTAGTGTAGCTTCATCTGGTAAAAAAGCTTTATTTTCTGCTGAAGACTTCACAATAATATCGCGGTCTATATCCTTGATGTAAGATTTAAGCAAGTCGTTGATTTCCGACAAACTAATTTCAGGTAACATCTCACTGGTTAATTCATAATCTTTTACAATTCCTGGCGTAATATCGCCAGTAAGAAAATGTTGCAAATACGGCTTAATGAGCACATCTGAAGGAATTTTATCCTTTTCCTTCAGTACATCGGCCATATTTTGCAGGTAACTTTTTTTAACGCGGTCAAGCTCTGTTTGCAGGAAGCCTTGTTCCTGCATCCGGCGGATTTCCAGCCATACACTTTGTACAGATGGTTGCATTTCTGCTGGCTTGCTGCTCAGATTTACCGAAAAAGAAGAGAGCCCACCGATAATTGATGTGAATGTAATGAATGGCATTTGCCTAAACCTGGCGTTAATCATCTCACCCAGCAGGTTCTTCATTAGGTTATTCCGATAAGCCAAAGTAGTGGTCAAAGTAGCCTTCTTTTGTTTCATCAGAATTTCTAATCCAATACCGCCAAATTCAGGATCGATGAACTGCATATACTGATTTTTACCAGTTAATTCAGAACGATAAACGATACGTTCTTTCTCATTTTCGGGATTTTTCAGGTCTGAGAATTTGGCCTTGATGGCTGTTTCCATCTGACTGAGATCAATGTCTCCAACAACAATCAAAGCCTGGAGATTTGGCCTGTACCAATCTTTGTAAAACCTGCGGATTTCTTCGGGCGTTACTTTCAGCAGCACTTCTTCGGTACCAATAGGCAAACGAGATCCATAACGTGAACCATTGGTACAAAAAGGAATACTTTGCTCTTCATAACGTTGTTGCAAACCTTCGCGTACACGTTTTTCTTCTAGTATTACATGACGTTCTTTTTCTACATCTTCAGCTGCTATTGTTGCTTCCTGTGCCCAATCCCGCATAATCTGTAAGCCGTTGCGCATTAATTCAGGGTTATCTGAAGGCAAAGGCAACTGATATACCGTTTCATCAGGATTTGTATTGGCATTAAGATCGGCTCCAAAACGTACACCAGCCTTTTCGAGGTAATTGGAAAGCTCCATTTTAGGAAAATGTTTAGTGCCATTGAAGCTCATGTGCTCGATAAAGTGCGCCACCCCCCTTTGTTGGTCGGTTTCTAAAATCGAACCTGCTTTAACAGCAAGATACATCATCACTTTTTTTTCGGGGCTTTTATTTTTCCGGATGTAATAAGTAAATCCATTAGCCAGTTTTCCTGTCCTCACTTCCGGATCAAGCAATAAAGGCTGATCATTTAGCTGCGTTTTACAAGCCAAAGGAATACAAAGTGCCGCAATATAAAAGAGGCTTAAAAATCTATATTTAGATAACATTTTATTTTATAATTGAGGTGAATAGGTTACCAGATTGCTGGATTGAATAATCTCCACGATTTTTTCATTTTCAATGATGATCATCCCCTGCCTGTCGCTTGTAATTCCGCTGGCAATGGTATAAGGATAAGTAGGCACGCCATCTTTCATTACCGTTGGCAAGTAGGAGAATTGTACATTGTCGGCAATTTTGCCCAATGCTTCCCCTACTTCAATAATGTGGGTAGATACCACAAAGAAACTGTTTCTGTTCTCTGCAAAAGCTTGGGTTACTGCCAGTGTAGCATCATAAGCGTCTTTGACGTTGGTTCCTTTAAAAAGTTCATCAAACAACACATACAAATCCTGCGATTCGCTAACAGCCTGAGCCACGGTTTTAGTGCGTAAAACTTCTGCATAGAAATGACTGTAGCCCATATCCAAGTTATCGGATACGTTAATAGATGAGAACAAACCGTCTTTTACAGAAAATTCCATTCTTTTTGCAGCAACAGGGAAACCCATGTGTGCCAAATAAACGGCTATCCCCATAGATTTCATAAAAGTGGATTTACCGGCCATGTTTGCACCTGTCAAAAACAACATGTTACGTTCTTTAGATAACCGCAGGTTGTTGCTTACCGCATTTCTTAATCCCGGATGACGGAAACCTTCCATATCTAATAACATTTGTGATGCCGGTAATGCATTTGCATACACAAAACCTTGGTCTGCGGCAACGTTGGCCACGCTTACAAATACATCCAGCTCATAAATCATCTTGGTGAGCATTTCCATCTGTTTAATCATGGCGTGACGGATGACATAATCATTCTTGATGAGTTGCAAGAGTGAAAGTTGCCCTTCCGGAGCATCTAAAATTGCCTCAAGCCTTGGATCGCTCAGTACATGTTTGATGGTATCAAGTTCTTTTTGATAATTCTGAACACCATCTTTTGCAGCCAATGTTTTAAAGAAATCACGGAAAGACTGTAAAACTTCTATCGTGACCGATTGGCCCGCCTGTAGCTGAAGCAATTCTGCATTATGAAAAAGGATCTGTTTGAATTTTTTAGCAAAAATGCCCCATGCCACTAAAGGCAAAGCGGCGCCCGCACCGCCAGAAAGGTAATCTTCCATTGATTCTACCTGCGAACGTATAACAGGAAAAATCATTTTGTGCTGCTGAAAAAAAGCAAATGTAGCGCTCCTTTTATTAATTTCTTCGGGCTTATTTAATGGTCGGGCAAACATACCTTCCAATATTTTTTCGCCACCGCGTGTATTTAAATGATTAAACAAACTATAAATAGACTGTTGTTTAAACTTACCCTGCAGGTTTAAATCTTCAACGGTCTGCTTATCTGCCAGAAAATTCTGATGCTGTTGTTTTGCTTTCTTGTCATTTCTGATCATTTCAATAACCGCTTCGTTATTAATGATGACCATACCATGGCGGTCATCTGTAATGCCCTCGGTAAGTGTATAGGTGTAAATTGGTTTACCGTTTTCCATGCGTGTAGGCAGGTAACGGAAAGTCATGTTTTTACATTTTTTCTGCAACACTTCACCCGCTTCCATAATGTGGGTAGAAATAACGAAAAGCGAGTGTGGTTTGCTGGCAAAAGCTTCCATAATGGAAATTGTACCTTCGTAAGCATCTTTTACGTTGGTACCTCGAAACAATTCATCGAACACCACAAAGAGATTTTTGCCCGAACCAAGCTCTACAGCTACTTTTTTTACCCGCAGTACTTCTGCATAAAAATGGCTCGCCCCCATCGCGAGGTTATCTGGCAGGTTTATGGTCGTATACATGCCATCGCACACCGAAAACTCCATGCTTTTTGCAGCTACCGGAAAACCTAGGTGTGCCAAATACATGGCAATGCTCAGCGATTTCATAAAAGTAGATTTACCGCCCATATTCGCACCGGTTAGAAACACGATATTGCTATCGGGTGTCATTGTAAGCGAATTGGCTATCGGTTTCTGCAACAAAGGATGATAAACACCTTCTAATTGCAAGCGGTTGGCATTGCGATTTAAGGCTTTTGCAAAGGTGTAGCCACGAGATTTGGCAACACCTGCAATAGAGATGTAGACATCTAATTGATAAATGTACTGTAAGATTTTTTCGAGCAATGGGCGTTGCTCGAAACGTAAAATATTATCGTATTCGACTATCTTTCCCGAAGATATTTTGCCTTTACCATGGTCAGCAAACAGAAGTTCGAGTTCTTTCGAATTCAGCAAAGCCAATACCTTTTCAACTTCGTAGTAGTAAGGATTATCGGCAACTTTAGGCTGAATGTCATGCAAGAACTTTTTCAGTCCCTGCAAAATCTCCATCAGTGCCGTTACACTCTGTGCGGCAGCATTAAAATCGGCCATACTAAATCCCTGATTGGAAAGGCGACTACGCGGATCGGTATTCGACAAATATCTTTCTGCTTCTTCAAAGCGGTTACCCTGTAACGGAAAAGCGGTTTCACTTTCCAGAAAATATTTTAGCATGGCAACCCTTTCGTTAATCAACTTTTCGTCGGAAAGCGGATTTCTGAAAAAGTCCTCCAAGAGGGAAGCACCTCCCTGAGTATAGGTTTTGTTAAAAATATGATAGATCGAATCACTCCCTGATCTGGAGAAAATATTCAGATCATCAATTGTTTGTTTATCGGTTATAAAGCTCATTCTTATTTACGTTTTCTTCTGATCAGCAGCACCATCCCCAACAGGACAATGGCAACTGGAATCACACCATAATAAATTATTTGTACAGTTTTAAAGCCAGCTCTGTTAAGCTTAAGTTCATTGTCGCTCCCTATTGGCCTGGAAATATCTATCGGAAACTCGTTGTTTGAAAACCAGCTGAAGACAGAAATTGCAAAAGATGAATTCACTGTTTTAAGATTACCCCTACCCATTTCTTTGTTACTGAAGAAATCAGCATCGCCTGAAATCAGTATTCTTTGTTCTTTATTGTTTAGTTTTCGTGAAAGAGTTAAGGCTCCCGGGAAAGCGCCATGTTCATCACCGTTTTTAGCCTCAAATACAAGAGCGGCCGAATCCAGTACAAAAGCACCTTTTTTAATCCAGCTGGTTTTTGCATCCGTTACAAGTACAGGTTTTGTTTTAAATCCGTCTTTGTTTTCATAGCCTAAAGCTGCAAGCCCCGGCATTGCCACCACCGCTTTTTCCGATTCTGGAAATACCATTCCAACACTCATCTCTTCAGCAGCTTTAGTTAGTTTCGTGGTAACCAAACCATAAGAATAATCTCTGCTTCGCTGAACAACAGTACCATTAAGCATTTTAACGCCAAGCATTTCGAGTAAAGGATTTACCACCACCTGCTTACTGGGCTCTCCGTTGATCATTAGGTTTCCACCAGCGGCAATGTATTTTTTAATTTTAGCCAATGCCAACGGACTAAAAGCTACCCTCGGATCGCCGATAACCACAGCGGCGGCTCCAGTGGGGATTTCGTCTTTCTCAATCGAAATGCTATCCATATCAAAACCCTGATTAATAAGTGAAGAACGGGTCAATTTGATATTCATCAGCATCTTATAATCTCTATCTCCGATTATATCAACACTTCGCTGATAACCATCTGTAGAAAAAACAATTTTTGGTGGAGTAACAACCAAGCGTTTCAGTGCTGCTGCCGTTTCGGCTTCCCCGGGCCAGCCATCAAAAAAAGTGCGGAGAAAAGTGCTTTTATTTTTCCATTTCAGGTGCATGATCATTCGGCCATCTTCTCCACGCAAGTCTATCATTTTGCGTAGCTCTTCTGGCCCGATAAACTTTGAGGTATCAAGATCTTGGTTTTTGGCTCTTTCTATAAAAAGTGTCCGCAAACTTTTCCCCTGACTATTCGCATAATTTTGCATACCTGGAATGCTGTCATAATAATAAACCCATTTGAGTTTAATATTGGATTTGAAGCGCAGGTAAGGCTCCCATCGTTCAATAGAACTTATCCTAGCAACCGGAGCACCATACTTGTAACTCTCATCCATGGCATTAACATAGGCAGTGACTTCAAGAGGATCTTCTCCCATATCCTTCAGCGTTTTCTGAACAGATTTAAGAATCGTATTTGCATCTGTTTCAGTCGCATCGTAATATGCAATTACTGGCTGCCGCGAAGACGTATAAGCAACCGCAAGACCTAGAACCATAATCAGCACATAACGGCTAAGCTGGTGTAAAAAGGGTTTTGAACTTCTGGCCAATTCTAGCCTAGTGATGGTAAAGGCCAAGAAAATACCACAAATTACCATGTAATAAATTACATCACGGGTATTTAGTAAACCTGCAACCATGTTCTTCGTACGCATTCCTAGCGCAAGACTATGGGTAAGGTCGCGAACAAAATCTATCCCTTGCCCATAACCACCAATATAACTTAACAAGGTAAGTACCAAAAATGTACTGATCCCTGCTACGACCTGGTAGGTGGTTAGACTTGACATAAAAATTCCTACGGCAGCGTAAGCACACAACAACAGGTAACAGGCTAACAATGCGACCAGTACATGCGGATAATCGATATGGTCTATAAAAAATATTCCAAAAACAAAGAAAAGCCCCATTACACCTATAATAACCAGATTATAGACCATCATGGAAAGGAATTTTCCGTAAATCACTTCGCTAATTTTTACCGGCGAAGAAAAAAGCAGCTTAATGGTTCCACTGTTTGTTTCACGGCTGATAATCCCCATTGTTAACAACGGGATGTATAAAAACAAACTTTTCAGAATAATTGAGTAAATACCGCCTAACCCCTTTGTTGACGTTGTAAAAAGATAGTCGGTAACGAACGAAAGGTCTAATCCTAATTGTTGTAACTGCACTAATCCTTTTAAATTCGGGATAAAAACCAGATTCATTTGCACCAGAAATACTATAATGAGTAACCAGGCAATGGGAGAATAAAATAGCAGGCTGATTTCCAGCCTGGCTATCTGTATTATTTTTTTCATCTGTATACTTAAATTCTAATTGGAGATTCTGGACAGTTGAGCAAATGTTTCATCTAAAGAGTTCTTCTCCATGTTTAGCTCACGCAAGCGCCATCCTTGTTTTGCACTTTCCAGCACAACGGCTTCAGAAATGTTGCGATCACCGTTGAAATAAATTCTGATTTGTTTTTCGGTTAGAAATTCTACCCTCATAATGCCTTCTATACTCGTTAAAGCGTCGGCTGTTGGTGCATTTTCCATGATCACCATCATGCTGTGCGGGGCAATGTAATTGTCAAACGCTTCCATCGTGTCAGCAAAAACAATTCTTCCGCTTTCAATCATCACAATATCCTTACAGAGATATTGTACTTCGGTTAAAATATGCGTGGAAAGAATAACGGCACGGTCGGATGCAATTTCCTTAATCAATCCACGTACTTCGATGATCTGATTCGGATCGAGGCCATTGGTTGGCTCATCAAACACCACCAGTTTTGGATGATGAATAATGGCCTGAGCAATGCCTACGCGTTGTTTATAACCACCAGATAAATTCTTAATTAATCTTTTACTGATATGTGTCAGTCCGCAACGCTCTTTTACTTCGGCCAATGCATTTTTCAGTTTACTTTTATGCACCGAACGCATAATGGCAGTATGTATCAGATATTCATCCACGGTTAAATCCATGTATAAAGGTGGTGTTTGCGGTAGGAAACCAATTTCCTGTTTAGCCAGTTCGGGCTGCTTTGCAAGGTTAATACCATTAATAATAACTTCTCCTGTTGTTGGCGTAAGTGCTCCACAAAGAATATTCATTGTGGTAGATTTACCCGCTCCGTTAGAGCCCAATAGCCCTAAAATTCCGATGCGTGGGATTTCTAAATTAATGTCGCGTATAGCCCAGCTGGTACTATAACGGTGCGACAGCCCGCTGATGCGAACGATCGGTTCCATAGTAATAGTTTAAATTGTAAATTCGAGAAAAGCCTATTGAGCTTATTTTTTAATAATCATTGATCTTAAATACATCCACTGCATCAGCAACATTAGCTGCCCCAGGAAGCCCTTTGAGGGCAAATGTATAGTTCCGGTAGCGCCATGGATTATCGGTAATTGTACCTCCAACATCATTTAAAGGGTAGCTGGCTACAAGTTGTCCAGAAGCCTGATCGATAAATTCGATAAGCAAATTTCCAATTTTTGAGCTTGCCGGTATCGGAAGATATTGGGTAATGCCTTTATAAGCCAAGTTATTGGTAGTAATTGCTGTAGTTAATCCCTGTCCTGAAACTTTTACCTGCACCGGGGCACTGCCTGCAGAAAGGTGCACAAATCTTAAACCCACAAGGCTATCCGTTACCTTGTAATAAGGAGGTTTCATATTCACCACAAAATGCTCAGGTTGGCTTTGCGTTCCGGTCACAAACAAGGTGTTGATGTCTCCTTCTTTAGGATTTAAAGTGAGCTGATACAAAGACTGGTCGCCTTTAACAAATGGATATTTGTAAAAATTCAGCTTTTGCTCCCTTGCACGAACAGACAAACGACTACTGGGGTCATATAAACCATAATATAACATCAATCCTGCTGAATTGAATTGGTCGGCCGGTTTATTGGAAAAATCAGCCCACATCAGCCGGTTTCCCGGCAAGGCATTGATAATGGTTAGCGATGTAATATCTTTTTCAGGCTGTAGTGCTTTTTTACAACAAAGTATCATTGATAAACACAAACAGGCAGTCATATATAAGGTCAATTTTTTCATCTTTATATAATTTGTTTTTTAACGGTGATGAAGCTATCAGATTTATTCATTCCCCTGTGAGATTGAATAAATCACGATGGTTTCATAACATTTAATTGCTGATGAGGTAATTGTTATTAATATTTTGGATTCTGTATCAAGAAGTGATCTTTTCTGATCTCATCAACTGGGATGGGATACAACAGCTGGTAATCACCTAGCCAAGGCTGCTTCAAAGGGATGGCCGAGAGTACTGAAGACGCCTTACCGGTTCTTTTCAAATCCATCCAGCGGTGCCCCCACTCTACAAAAAGCTCAGTCTGTCTTTCTTTGGCAACTGCAGCTAATAATGCATCTCTAGTAAGTGTTTTTGGTAAATCGCCTAGTCCTGCACGTTTTCTGATCACATTCAGGTCATCAATTGCAGCATCAGATTGACCATTAATGGCTTCTGCTTCTGCACGGATTAGGTATTGTTCGGCAAGCCTCAATGCCATATAATACTCTTTTGTTTCAACCGATGGAGCAGCGCCAATTACGCGGTTACTCAAACCAACTTTATATTTATAGGGATAGATATAAGTACTTCCTCCAGCCGGAAAAACAGTGCTGTTTAACCATGAGGATTTTCGAAAATCACCAGGTTCAAATGCATTCATTAGCTCGTCGGAAATTACAGCATAAATTGCACCGAGAGAGTTCGGTTGAAGATAATATCCTTCGGGGGTAGCGTTGCCAAAATCTTTATTTTCGCTGTTTTGCTGCAATTGCCAGATGGCTTCAGAGTTGTTCTTTAAAAATACTTGGTCCAAATCAGTCATTTGCATCTGATAAAGCGAATTCTGTGCAATAACATCCGTTGATTCTTTAATTGCACCTGCATTGTTTCCGGTAAACAGGTAAACCCTTGCCAATAGTGCTTTTGCAGCCCATTTATTTGGCCTGATGCGTTCGCCTCCACCTGCAGCATAATCTGCCGATAGTGCATTTACCGCGTCAGTCAAATCGTTGATCATTTGCTGGTAAACTATTGCAACTGCAGTTCGAGGTAAGTTTACGGTTTTATTAAAATCTGTGGTCAACACAAGCGGAACATCGCCATAAGTATTCACCAGATAGAAATAACTGAAGGCACGTATAAATTTAGCTTCTGCAGTGAGCATTACCCTCGTTTGTGGCTTCAACATGGGCGATGTTGAGGCTTCAATTCCTTCTATAATTGCATTGGCATCATAAACAGAACGATATGCTGTTGCCCATATTGGGTCCTGAACGCCAGCCATCAATGTATTAGTATTAAATTGATTTTTACCAGCACCATTCGCAACAACGGTTAATTCATCCGCAGAAAGGCCATTAAGGTAAGTAAGCATACCATTGCTAAAACCATTAGGCTGAAAGCTGATAGAATAGGTACCATTAATCATGGTACTCAGCAAACCGGCCATGGCACTTTGCGCCTGTGCATCGGTAGAAAATACTTTTGTGGTTGTAAGTGTATCTTTAGGATCAGGGATTTCGACCAGTTTGTTACAGGAAAAAACCAAAAAAACGCCTACAAATATGATAATTCTTTTGATATAAAAATATTGATGATACATGGTCGTAATTTTATAATTTAAGAGATAAACCCGCAGTAAATACTTTAGCTGTTGGCATAGAACCAAAATTTTGTGTATCAGGATCTAACCCTTCATAATTGGTGAGTATCCATAAATTTTGTGCATGCATGTAAATGCTGAGGCTTTTGTTTTTAAGCAGCTTTTCTGGGAGTGTATAAGTCAAAGAAACATTATTCAACCGCAGGTAAGAAGCGTCTGTGTAGTACAAATCCGATCCACTAACTAATCTGTCGCTGTTAGCCGGAGCAGTGGTTAAACGGGCATATTTAACCTGCTGACCTGGCTGTATCCAACGGTTGTTGTAAATATCCACTGAAGTGTTAGCCATAACTCCTGCACTTTGACCAGCATAGTTACTGTTATAACCCATTTGGTTTTTATACTGAAAAAAAACACTCAGGTTCCAGTTTTTATATTGAAATTCATTCCCAATACCTCCCAAAAACTTAGGGTCTAGATTAACGGTAATGTATCTGTCGTCATTTCCTTCACCGGGCATACCCGAAAAATTCATCGTTAATACTCCATCACCGTTATGATCTTCATAAGCATATTCGCCTGTTAATGGATTTATGCCTGTATAATGGTGTAGGTAAACTGCATTGAGCGGCCTGCCAATATAATATTGTGTGGCATAAGGAGAATGCTCTATATCAGGATAATCGATTAATACATTCTTATTAAATGAACCGTTTAAGCTGGCCGACCATCTAAAGTTTTTTTGGTTGATCAGTTTTGCACTAAGTGAAAACTCCCAACCAGAATTTTGAATGTTTGCAGGCCAATTAGCGGTAACCGTAGGGAAACCAGTAAAAACAGGCGTTGGGTAATCGGTGAGTTGATTGTTACAACGGTTCTGGTAATATGCTGTTTCAAAATTAATCCGGTCATTTAGAAAACTGATACTCAACCCGCCTTCTAATTTTTTATTTTCCTGCCACTGGTAATTTGGATTTACGCCATGTAAGCTTACCAATGGCTTTACGCCGCCATAAGAAAGAACAGGGGTATAATTTACTGAACTAGACCACTGCGTAAGGTATTGGTAATCTCCTACGCCATCACTTCCGGTAATGCCATAACTGCCTCTTAATTTTATAAAACTGATGTATGATGGAAGGACATTTTTGATCCATGTTTCCTGAGAAGCAATCCATGCTAAGCCTATTGCACCAAAATTACCATACTGTTTGCCTTTACCAAAACGCGATGATCCATCTCTTCTACCACTTATGTTTAGCACATATTTATCATCCCAGGTGTAATTAAGACGACTGAACAGTGCCGCATACTTATACTGGCCAGATTTATCCGTTACCTGTGTGAAAGGCGCTAGGCTAAGCGAGCCCAAGAGATCATCATCTGTATAACCATAACCGATAATTGTACTGGAACCAGCGACAGTAGCTTGCAGTGTTGCACCTATTAATGCGGTCAAACGCCCTTTCCCAATATTGGCTTTGTAAGAAAATTGAGGTTCAACAATCCAGTTCTGGTTGTCGCTATTTAATACCGTTGCCATTCCCGTTGGATTATAGATCGGGTTTTGAGCTTCAATCGTTGTGCCTCCACCTATGTGATTACGGCTGTTGTTATAACCAAAATTACTGCTCACCTCCAAACCCTCAAACAGTTGGTAAGCCAGGTTTAGGTTTGCCGTAAGTAAATGGGTTTGCGAATTTGCAATCCCTTTTAAGGAAGCAAATGGGTAAGAATCAGGAAGACCGGCCTCATTCCATTCTTGGTAGTTTAAACCACCGTCGCTGTTGTAAATGGGTGGTGCGTTAGGTGCAAGTGTAACGGCAGATGATGTATTGACATTATTGACATCAGTAAAGGAGTAGTTAGCCGATAAGTTGGTTTTTAACTTACGGTTTGCAGAGAAATTGGTTAAATTAAAAGCCAGGCTCACTTTTCTATTAGCGCCGGTAGCTGTCAATATTTCCGTTTGACGGGTATAATTACTGCTGATGCGAAACTGCGTATTTTCATTCCCGCCAGCTATGGCAGTTGAAACAGAAGTTAACTGGCCTCTATTGCCCCAAAGTTCTTTCTGCCAGTCGGTATAACGGGTGGTATCCCACACCACCAAATCCGGTGCGTTAAGTGCTGTTGGGACAATACCGTCATTTTTAAAAGCTTCCTTTCTCATGGCCACGTATTGTTCTGTATTTAGCATATCCCAATGGCTGGCCACTTTACTCAGCCCCTGAAAAACATCCGCCGTAATGGTTGTTGCACCAGTTTTTCCTTTCTTGGTGGTAATCAGGATAACGCCATTGGCACCCCTTGAGCCATAGATGGCAGTAGCATCTGCATCTTTTAATACTTCTATACTTTCAATATCTGCCGGATTTAAGTTAAAAAATGGACTTTGACCTGCTCCTCCGGCAAAACTTCCAGATTGGTTCACACCTGTAGATCCAGTTTGATAATTGGATATCCCACCAATTTCGAGATAGGTTAAGGGTACACCATCAATAATGTATAAGGGATCTGATGTAAAGTTGGAATTGATAGCACTTCGTCCACGGATTTCTACCTTAACTGTTCCGCTAGCATAACCCGTTGTGGGTGTAACCACCATACCTGGCACACGACCCTGCAAAGCCATCAAAGGATTCATTACAGGCTGTTTTTCAATTTCCGCTGCAGTTACTTTCGCGATGTTTCCCGTAGCCATCCTCCTATCGGTTACACCATAACCCTGCACAATCATCTCGTCGAGGTAAGAAACCGACGGTTCCAGCTCAATCTTTAAGAAATAACCATTCTTTACTTTGGTAATGGTAACATTTTTAGAAAATGCATTGCTACCTTCCCCTAATCCCAGGAGCGCATCAAGCTTTACCTGTGCCGAATCGAAGCCGATATAGCTAAAAATAATGACGCTGTGCTCATCCAGTTTGGGTAAAAAAAACTCTCCTTTACTGTTTGTTCCCGTGCCAATCCTTTTATTCATCACCTTCATGGTCGCTCCGGTAAGGGGTTCGTTGGTTTTTTTATTAACTACCACACCGCTGATTTCAACATCATCGATAAATGCAGCAGCAATTTTATCCAACAGAGAAGGTTCTTTTGCCTTTAGTAAAACAGTTCTATTATCGATTTTATAGGTGATGGGCAAATCTGAAAAACATTTCGCCAAAGTTTCTTCAATGGTGGCATCACGTACAGAAAAAGAGATGGTTCTGCTTGATTTAATCAGATTTTCGCTAAATAGAAAATCATATCCACTTTGATGGCGAATTTCTTTCAATACCTTTTCCAAAGTGCTGTTTCTAGCGTTTAAGGTAATGCGCTGGCCAAAACTAGTGGCGCTTACCTGCATAAATGTAGCTATTAATATCACGGTGGTTAGTCGCATCATTAGCAATAGTTTTTTTACATACCTTTTGGATATGAGTCGGTTAGTGTTTAATTTATACATTTCGTCATAATTGACGACAAACCACCCGCAGGCAATGAATGCCACATATTGCTTTAGCGTGCAATATTTGCTAAGTTTGTTTGTCTGGTTTAGTTGATAAGATCTCAAAGTTTTATACAAGCATTCCAGCAATCGGCCAGCAGTGTTCTCAGCACTTCTGGCTTTTTTTTCAGGAATACGTAGTGGTAAGGAATTATTTCTTAATGATCACCCTCCTTCCCTCAATTTTAAAATGAACATTTCCTGTAAATTCTAGCATACTCAGGAGCTCAGACAGGTTTCTATCCCTCGATATTTCTCCTTTATATTTAAATTCCGGATCAGGTTGAATTTCATAGCTGATGTCTACATCGTACCATCTTGATACTTTGGCCATAATGGATTCAAGGTTTTCATTAAATTTGAAATAGCCATTTTTCCACGCCATTACATCTTCTAGATCTACATTTTCCACTAAGCTGATATGGCCTAATTTTACTTGCGATTGTTCTCCTGGTTTAAGGATTAAAGCATTATTTCCGGCAGCTATCTTTACACTTCCAGTTAACAAGGTGGTTTTAACCAGTTTATCATCGGCATAGGCAGAAATATTAAAATGTGTACCCAATACTTCTACTGTCTGTCCTTTTGCCAATACCCTAAACGGCAATTTTTCATTATGAAAGACTTCGAAATAGGCTTCACCTTCAAGTTCTACGACTCTCTCCTGGCCTTTAAACTGCGTTGGATACTTCAAAGAAGAAGCAGCATTCAATACTACCTTTGTGCCGTCGGATAAAGTCAAAGAATATTGCCCGCCGATAGGAATGTTGAGGGTATTATAAATTGGTGCCGCGTCAGTTTCATTACCACCTAAATAAACTAGCTGGCCGTCTGCAGTTTTTTGAATCACTGTATTTGCTTCAGCGGCGAGTTTCCCATCTCTAGCGTCCGTTAAGCTAATTCGCTGACCATTTGCCAAGGTCAATACCGCCTTGTTAGATCCCGGTGCAATATCATTTGCAGTTAATTCAGCTAGATTATTATTGCTACCACCAGATGGATTGACATAATAAAAAATACTAACACCGATCACTAAAATGATTGCTGCCGCTGCAGCAAAACGTCGCCAAAGTTTAACTTGTTTAACCGGCGTTTCTACTACAACAATTCCAGCATATTGAAAAGTACGTGTACTGAGTTCTTCATTAATACCGTCGAAATCTATTTCGTCATCTTTCAAATACAGGCTGTCCGATTTTTGCATATACCAATTTTCCAGCATCGCCTTTTCTTCTGCTGATGCGAGTCCTTGGTTATACCTATGAAGCAATTCTTTTGCCTGTTGCTTATCCATGTTTTTTGGAGGTTAGTTACAGGTAAACGGGCGAACGAAAAGTTGGGGGTAGATAAATTTTGAAATAAATTAAAATTAGCGCAGAAGCAATAAAATCCCAATGCCAATTCCCATGTCATTCAATTTTGGTTTAATAACTTTCAGTGCATTCTGCACTTGTTTTTTAACCGTCTGCTCTGAAATATTCAATTTTGAAGCGATTTCTTTATGGGAGAGGCTATCCTTTCTGCTCAGTTCAAAGATTTCACGCATTTTGGGTGGCAATTTTTGAATTTCCCTTTCCAAGATCTCCAATATGCGCTGCTCATCAATGGCATCTACCTGGTGGCTTATCGGATCAGACATGAAATTGGCGATCTCTCCGATATAATCACTCCTTACTTTATTTTTTTCAATTAAGTCGAATACTCTGTTTCTAGCTGAAGTGTACAATAATCCCGAAACGTTAGTGTTATGCTTAATAGCTTCAGCTTTGATCCATAAATTCCCAAAAACCTCTTGTACAATATCTTTAGCATCTTCTTCGTCCCGAAGCATTTTGTAGACATGTGCATAAATCAGCTTCCAGTAACGATTATAAATTTCTGCAAAAGCCTCTTTGTCGGCCTTTTTTAAAAGCGAAGTCAGTTCTTGATCAGGAAATTTGCGATAGTCACTCATAGGAATTCTTTTCTAAGGTAGAAAATTTCATATAATGTCAACAATATATACGGGAAATAACTTAGCTATGGAGCGTTTTTGTATGCATAGGAACAACTTTACCAACGGTATTGCCAGTCCAAAATAAGCAATATTGAACAACACTTATCAGACAGTTCTATCCTAAATCGTCGTTAGTTTTTAGGGCAGCCAATAAGGAGAGAAGAGTTGAATTTTATGAATTTTTAACGCAAAAAGATTTGAAATTTAGCTGTATTCAGGGATTTCTTTATCATGTGTAGAAGTGTAATTTTGAAAGATGATGTTCCCAACGGCATACAAAGAAATACTCAGTTTGCTAATCTGCTCATTTGCCACTAGCCTAAGCTTAAGTGCCCAATCGCGATTTCCAACTTTGGAAGTAAATCAGACGATTCAAGTTACTGTCGATCAAACCAAGAAAGGCATTGTTGCGAAATTGAATAATGATAAAATAGTTTTCCTTAAAAAATGGAACCGTACACTTTCATTTTTTGAAACCTACGACATTAATAATGACGGTTACAAGGATTTAATTCTCAATTCGGAAGAACAAGAGAAAAACTATGCCCTTATATTTTTATTTGAGCCTAAATCTTTAACATATAGAGAACTCAAATACCCAGGTCATGAATTCAGTAACCTCATCTTTACCAAACAAGTACCTGCAACAATTACCAGCTATGTCAATGAGCAGGAATGGCTTCAATTCGGATTTAACAAGCATTCTGAGCTTTATTGCTGCGGCGAATCAAATGTACTGACCGATCATCAACTTTCGCTCTCCCTCTACCAGACTCGCATGTACAATATAGGCGGTAGCTTAAAAAGCTTAAAGCTAGCCTGTATTGAAGGTGAAAATATTCCTTTACTTGAAGTACGGGTAGACAGGCTTCGAATTTATAATGAACCAAGTTACCATGCTGGTACCCATAACTATCTGCAAAAAGGAGCTGTTCTGGAAATCACCGCATTTGAGGGGAAAGAGTGGCTCAAAATCAAATCTAAGGATACCAAAGAGTTCATTGAAAAATGGATCAATGTATCGGAGTTCAAGATAGATATTGACAAGCTTCGCTACGTCGAAGATAAAAATGGCCTAAACTTGGTGATGATCGATCCTCAAAATAAGAGTGGTAATTTTTTTTTCAGTATCGCACTCAATAATTACTCCAATAAACGCTTCGAATCCTATTGTGGTAAGATTTATATCCTTTTGGAAAACGAGGGCGGTCATAGGTTCCTCTACCCTCTTTATGATACTGGAGATCTTAAACTACCGCCGCAAAACCAAAAGGATACGTACTCCAATAAAACTGGTGAGAAATGGTTTAAACCTGGGATGGTAATCGATGATAACGCGGTACAATGGGATGTTAAAAAAAACCAGTTTGTTATCTTTCATGATAAAAGTGAGGACGACGATGTGGATGCTTACCCCTATGTACCTTTCTTCCCAAACCATCTACCTGCTGGAAAATATAAAATATCAGCGGTCTTCATGGATACCGAATCGCATCAAACACCGTTGGTATCAAACATACAGGAGCTGAAATTTCCTTTAAAAAAAGTGTCTATAAACGAAAAATAAAAAGATGGTCAACAAACTTCTATTACTCCTACTACTTTCTGCCAGCGGCGCCGCAACAGCCCAGCTTCCTATGGTCTTTGATGCTATCGGTTTTGAAAATTATAGCTCTTTACTTGTCAAAGTAAGGAAAGAAGGTAGAATTTATTTTTGCCATCCATTTACCGGAGCCTTAGTTGACGAGGTCAAAGACTATTCAGGGGACTTGCTTTCGGTAGTAAAAGACGGCGCCTACGCGGTGATGGATAAAGATGGAAAATTTCTAAGCAACTTTGATTACGATGATGTGACCTTACTTACCCATTACGATGGGCAATGGTTTCAAGGAATCCATTATCATTACCAGTTTGCACAGACGAAAAAGAAAGGGATGTATGGGCTTATCGACTTACGGGGAAAGATAATTTCCGAACCGCGTTTCCAGGCAATAGAAATCATCAATAAAGATATCATTGCGTTTAAAGAAAATAACAAGTGGGGATGGTTAAGTGCGTCAGATGGTAAAACTATCCAGCCACCAGTATATGATGAAGTGGGCAAAAATTACCTACTTGAGCATATGATTCAGATTCATGTAAATGGAAAAGAAGGAATGGCGCATCAAAGCGGTAAAGTTGTGATTTCACCAACGTACGAAAACCTGAGTAACCTCGTTCTTAAAACCAAAAAATATACCACTTTTTTAAAAAACAATGCTTACGGCCTAATAGACTCTCTAGGAACTATAGTGCTGCCGGCAGTTCACAAATCATTGATCCCTGCTAGGGGGAGCGACTTGCTAAAGATTGAAGAAAATGGCCTACAAGGATTGATTAATGCATTTGGAAAAGAAATTGTCCCACCATTGTACACAAAAATAAATGATTTTGTAAGAGGTCACGCGGTAGTTGAAAAGGCAGGAAAAATAGGTTTAATCAATGAAAAAGGCCAGTTATTATTGGCACCACAATATGACGGAATTGAATACCGAAACTCGGCGGGACGGACAATTTATGATGACGTCCGAATTTCACTTATGTCTCCTATTGCAAATGCTTCCAAAGAATACCTTCAAAGGTTAGCAGCTGAAGCTAAGCTGGATGCAATGCCTTACTATATATGGGTAAAATCGAAGGGTAAAGTAGGAATTTTAGATTGGGAGAAGGCAAAACCTATATTACCTGCAATTTTTACGAATATCACCATTGTACACCAACATGGAGAGACTTATTTTTATTCTTTACATGGAGATCTATACGGAATTTACGATAAGCTAGGCAAAGAAATATTACCTCCCAAGTACCGTCTACAGTCAGATAGGTATACCAGTATGCGCTACGCCTATGGTGATCTTAACGACAGTCCATTTATATTCCCTGTTCATGATGATAAGCAATTGGGACTCTATGACAGCAGCAAGAAAAAGTTCATTGTTCCTGTAGGAAATATAGAGATAAGCTGGTTAAATGCCCGAACTTTTGAGGTGAGGAGAAAGGTTGAAGGAACGCCTTATACAGAAGAATCAGCGGTGTACAATAGCAACGGGGAGATCCTCATCCCCTACGCCAGGGATATCTATTCATTAAAGCTACTCAACGATAAACTCCTAGTGATAGAACAAGGTACCCAATATTTAATTTACAACATGAAAGGCGAAAAAGTGTTCGAACGTCAAGATTGGGACCGAAGTGGCTTCTATAACAATTATAAGATCCCAAGAAATACAGGTAATGATGCCCAACCTTTTCAAAGTGGGCTTTTCAAGATCAAAATCAAGGGAGATAACTTATTTATTGATGAAAATGGGAAGCAGGTTCGCTTTAATGACTTTGCCTATGTTAGCGAATTCTATGATAACCTAGCGTGGGCTGTGCGCAAAACAGGCGAAGAAATCCGTTACGGATTGATTGATACTAAAGGAAAGGTAATTATTGAACCGCAATTTGATCGTGTTGATGTGATCAATGACCATCCCAATCTAATACTCGTACAAAAGAAAGAGAAATACGGGGTTCTGGATCGCCAAGGAAAAATGATAATGGAACCGATATACGATGCGATCGATAGCTTTTCACCTGAGTTAATAGAGATCCGATTAAAAGACAAGTATGGCCTAGCAACAGATGATGGAACAATAGTTTTAACACCCAAATTTGATTATTTACGAAGAAATTATGATAGTGAAAATCGGACATGGCCGGTCCTGGCTAAGGAAGACAATGAGTATTCGTTTATAAACAAAGGGACAAACAGACCGATAATTGTAGGAAAATCAAGAATTGAATAAGAGATGAAAAGAATTTTAATCATACTTCATATGATATTGATCAATAAGGCCAACGGGCAGGTCATCCCCCCACCCGTGGTGGGGAACACCATATACAAACCAGGCCATCAGGATCCACCAATTAAAGGCACAGAAATCAGTCCTTTTCGGCAGGGTTTTGCACGAATTATTAAAGATGGAAAGGGATTTTACATCGATGTGAACGGACAGAAAGCTTTTGACTATATGATTAACGATGAGAAAGTTAAACTGGGAGACAAATACGACATCCAAGATTATCAAAAAGAGTTGAAGGAGACAGGCGAAATGCCTCAAACCGTCATTCTTTTTGTAAAGGATGGCAAAAAAGGGGTATTATCACCTGATGGCAAAGAAATTCTGCCAGCCAAATATGATCAGATTGATTTAAATAACCCCTCCTATTGGACAATTTCATTGAACGGAAAGAAAAGTATGTATCTACCAGGGAACGTTAAGCTTCCCTTTTTCGATGAAATCAATTACCTAGATGGCCGCTATTTTGATATAAAACAAGGTGCGAATTGGGGTGTATACGACGCAAACAAAAATGAATTAGCTATCGAGGCGATCTATGAGGCTTTTGACTATTGCGGCGGGTGTACAAGAACATCAGATTATGTCTATGCAAAAAAAGATGGAAAATGGGGCATTGTAGGATTCAATGGAAAAGTACTTGTGCCATTTGTATATGAGCACGGCCACCATCAAATGCGTAGTGATAATTGGGTGCTATCTTTTTCCAAAGAGAACCGACCTGTAATAGTCAATATCAAAAGTCGTCAAGAGTTTGCCGTACAGCAGCACAGCGCCATTGCAAAGGGCCTGCTGATCTATACGGAAATGGGAAAATTTGGCGCTTATAACCAAGAGGGAAAACTTGTTGTTCCTTTCCTATATGACCGTATTGACATAGAAGGTGCTGGCGCCTATCAAAATTTTCCAGGCCATTACCTAATTGTTACCAAAGGAGAATTTCAGGGTGTAATTAATTTGAACGGAGAAGTAGTTGTCCCCATACAGTATGATGAGGTCAAGGTTAGCAATAATTTTTTCGTTCTGAAAAAAGGTGCGAAGAGTATTTTGGCAGACGCAAAGCTCAAAGAACTGATCAGTGTGGAAGACGGGCAGATTACTTATATCGACGGCAGTAGTGAAGGTGGAGTGGAACCTCTTCCTATTTTTAGAATAGCTAAAAAAGCTTTTTTTGGCTTATACTTTGCAAGCACTGGTAAATATTTTGAACCACAGTTTTATGATATCGATGTAGCTCATAAAGCTGGAAGCAAAACATATGATTTGATTATAGGAGAGCGCCAGGGCATAAAGACTATTATAGATTTAGAAGGAAAAGTGCTGGTTCCGGGCCAATATAGCGGTTACGCTTTCCTATCAGAACTCGGTAATCAACGCGTGCAGGTAAAAAGAGATGGTAAATTAGGTGTTTTTAACCTAAATACACAGCAGGAAATCATCCCCACGTTATATCGTGATTATTTTGATTTCATTGGCATTGATCAGCAGACCATAGTTTGTCGATCTGGAACATATGACTCTTCACGCATTGAACTACGTTTGATCAGCGACGGCAAACTGCTTACAAAGGAATACTACTCTGAAATTGCGAAGATTGATAGCTCTTGTTTTTTACTAAGCGACTGGAAGAGTAACCAGTATGGTTTATATCATTCTATAAAAAAAACAATTACAAATCTACCCTATCATTTCGTAGCTTACATAGGATCAAATAAATTACTAGCGGTGTCAAATGTAGATGGTATGGCGAAGCTCTACAACTTCCATACTGCTAAAGAGCTACCAACAAAATATCATTTTTCCTTTCGCGGAGAGCCCATTGCCGCTGTTACAAATCAGCCTTCGATAGTGAACTTATTTAAAAATGGTGCGGCGGTGGTCGGTCAAAATAATAAGCTAGGCTATATCAATGAAAGTGGAAAGTTGATCGTTCCAATGGCATTTGACAAGGCCACTAATTTTGATCGCATGGGAGTTGCCCTTGTGGCACATGATACTACAGCTAACTACCAGACGTATTCCAAAATTGGGTTCATCAATAGAAAGGGCAATTTTATAATTCCAATGCACGACAGCTATCTAGATGCATTTTATGACAATTTCTTTATTGCAGGAAAAATCCTATTAACGAAATATAATCCTGAAAATAAAGCGCTGAAATATGGACTTGCCGATAGTACGGGAAAAGTATTTCTTGAGCCTATATATGACCAGATCAGCCCAGGAAAGGACGATCAATATTTACTAGTGAAACAGGAACGTAAATATGGTATAATTGATGGTAATGGTCGCTGGGTTGTGCCCCTATCCTTTGATGATATTGGTCTGAGAGTGTATGAATATTACGGCTTCGTTTCGCCAGTACAGTTTTTCCCTATGCCCGTAAAGCAAGGAAATAAATGGAAATTTCTTACAGAGAAAGGAAACATGCTGCCGATAGAAGCAGATCACTTAAGCTATTGAAAGTCTAATAAGTAGCAACAAAATAGCCGGCAATTTCCATTACCGGCTATTTTGCTACCATTAGGTGCAACTATTTTTTAGCGTAATCTTTCTCGAATTTGTCCGAAGCAACATTTACCCCTTCTGCCATCGCTTCAAAGGCCTTGTTAATGTTGTCTAGTAGGGTTTGTTCTGCCACTGGATCTTGGGTACCACGCTTTCTGATGTCGATCAGTTTCGGGTAGTCTTCCGAAACAATTTTACCATAACCTTTCAATCCATTAAGAATAGCTTGCTGCAGCTGGCTATCACCGTTGAAATCTCCGATTTTTTCGACCTTTTTAAGGTCTTCTTTGACAGCATCGTCCCATTTCAAGACAACTTTTTCTGCTTCATTGTAATTTTTTGCCTGCATTGCGCTATTCATTTCATTAATATGCGCCTCTTCACTGTTGATAATCGTCATCAGTTCATTGTTGTAGGCCACTGCATCTTTTTTCTCGTCGCAGCTTAAAAGTGTGCATACCATCATCAGCGCCGCACTTCCTGAAATAACTTTTTTCATTTCTTTTGAATTTTTATGTTTACATCCTTGTTGACCCCGCTACGGAGGATACACAAATGTAATGGATGAAAAAATTCAAGAAAATCCCTGAATACAGGGTATTTTTGAATGTCAGTCACGAAGTATACCGTATTCCAGTGCAAGTTTGATTACAGAGGCGACGCTCTTTACTCCAAATTTCTCTATGAGATTCTTTCTATGACTCTCCACTGTGTGATGACTGATAAATAAGGTCTCGGCAATCTGAACGGTAGTCGACCCCTTAATGGCTTCCATTAATATTTCCTTCTCTCTGCGTGTAAGCTTGGGGACATTTTGCAGGCCCACATCCTCTTTCCTCGCCATTTTGAGTGCCGTCTTCGTGCATAAGAAGCGTTCTCCCTTACAGACGCTCCGAACACCAGCAATAATTTCTTTCCCAGCAGCATTCTTCTGGATATAGCCATCTGCACCTTCGTTGAGCATACTATTGATTACTGCATATTCATTATGGACACTAATGGCGATAATCTTCATCTGCGGGCATCGTTTCTTTAATGAGGCAACCAGCTCAATGCTATTGGTATCTGGAAGATTTATATCGAGCAATAAGAGATCAGGTTGAATACGTTTAATCTGATCGAGTGTTGAACGACCATCTGTAAAGTCATCTAAAACTTTAAAATCGGGTTCTGCCGCTAAGATATTTTTCAAACCCTCCACCATCATCGGGTGATCATCAGTAATTACAATATTAATCATAATGAGTATTATTATCTATCGGGAACTCAATCTCAATACTAGTACCTTTTCCGGCATGGGAATCAATCTGCATCTGCCCGCCTAAAAATTCGAGACGGGATTGTACATTATGCATGCCAGCCGATTTTTGCCCATCTGCGAGATGAGGATCAAAACCTGTTCCATTATCTTCTACAGTGAGTAATATACGATCATTGTGCTGCGAAAGCTGCACGATAATCTGAGTGGCTTGGGCATGTTTCACGGCATTATTTACCAATTCTTGAATTATTCGGTAGACGACTATCTGTTTATTTTTTGAAAGGTCTGATCCGAGTTTCACAAAATGACTGGAAATCTCCAATTCGTCATTACTCATTCGTTCAGTATATTCCTTAAGTGCGGTTTCCAAGCCGTATTTATCCAGCAGTTCAGGCATTAGGTTATGTGCAATTCGCCTTAACTCTACCACAGCCACATCGAGCTGATCTAAGGCTTTATTTATTGTATTTCTACTGGAATTATAATCATTGGTTAAAGATAGATTAGACAGCGTGATCTTTGTTCCAGACAAAACACCTCCCAGTCCATCGTGAAGATCTCTGGCTATTCGCGAGCGCTCTGTTTCCTGCCCAGCTAACATAGAGATTAAAACCTGCAGGCTCTCTTTTTGTTTCAACGTTTTGATACGCTGGAGGTAAGCATAATACACCAATATAGCTGCAATTATAAATATCAGGATAAGGAAAAAATACACTGAATTTATTTTTGATTTATAGGCAAGTTCCCTTTGCGAAGTTTTAAGTTCTGCGGCACGCTGTTGTATCTCAACACGTGAAAGTTTAAGCTCCTTCCCTCTGTTCTCTGCCTCCAACTGAACAACTTCTATCTGTTGCCGCTGGATTTCTTTATTCAACTTCAAGTTTTCCAGATCCTGTAATTGTGCCTTACTGTGCGCACGCATTAAAGAAATCTGCTGCTTTCTTTTTTGAGCTTCAAATTGCAGTCGCATCAATTCTCGCTGCTGTCGATCTTTTTCAAACTGCGCTTCCAATCTGCGTCCCTGCTCCATTTTATTTGCATTGAAAACCTCTTCATAGTATTTAATATACTGCTTGTAATTATGAAAGGCTTCATTGTATTGGCCTTCCGCCTCATAGACCTCAGCCAACTTTTGATATAAGCTAAGGGCAATTGTATTTTCTATTACCGCATCTTTCGTAAGGGCAGCTAATGACGCTAGAAGGTATTTCTTTGCTGTTTGTGTATCCCCTTCTTTCATACTGTACTCTGCCATGATCCCATAAGCTGACGCGACCTGCGCATATTGTTCTGTTTTTTCCCCAATTTCTAGTCCAAGCTGCGCGTACTGCAGTGACTTTGCCTTGTAAGACATTGGATAATATTGCAAATACAGATTTGCCAGGTTGATAGCGGCGAAAGACAAATCGGAGGGTAAAGCCATCATTGAACTGTTCTTTTCATAAAACCTAATCGCTTGGAGATAATAACTTTCAGATTGGTTACGGAGCTGCTCTTTGTCAGGCTGGTTGATGTACTGCTCTTGATAATTATATCCCATCGACATATAGGCATCGAAAATATCCATGGGTTGATTTCTTAATTTAGCAACTTCCAAAGTGAGCCTAGCGTACTTTTCTTGTAGGTCATAGGTTTTCCAGTTTGAATAGATCGATGAGAGTTCCTTATAGATTGCAGTTTTTCTGGATACCACAGCATCTGTTTGAGCTGCCTTCTCAAAAAATGCTAAAGCGTCCTGGAAGCATCGAATCGCTTGATGTTCCTGATTATTTCTGGCGTGCAGCCACCCCTCACAATACGAAACATATCCTTTGATACTCAGCTCTTTGGTTTTTTTTGCAAATATTTTAGCCCGAGAAAGATATCGGTTGGCAGATGAATTATCTTCAAGTAACTTGCTGTTCATTGCAGCGATACCACAGAGCTGGGCAGCGTATTGCCCATCGGCCTTTTTAGAAGCTATAGCTATATTTTTTTGCAGCAATTCCATCGCTTCCCTCTGCCGACCATTAAAGAAGAGTGCATGAGCGTACTTACCGACCGCAAGCAACTGTTGATCACTCCCTTCCCGATACTTACGGTACTCATTTGCAGCTGTTTCTACAGCCTGCTGAGCGCTCAGGGTACCGAAGAAAAACACCAGTAGAATTAATACTATATACTTTTTCGCTATAAAGATTTTCATGTTTAATTGAAAGCAAGATTTAGGGCTGGAGAAAAATCGCTACATCATCATATTTTCATTAATGATATAACATCAACCCAATTGTAAAAAGTCGGCAAAAATGCTTTTAGATGCTAAAAATAGTTAAAATAACAAGATTCTGGTTTGATTTGTGTTATTTTTAAAGCTATAAATTAGATATCTGGTTCATCACCCAACGATAAGTCCGGCTTACTTAGGATTGATTTACACCAGCCTTTAGTCGGGTTAACATTGTCCTAAGCCCGACGTCCCCCGACGAAGGTCCGTATCAGAACCGTCCAAAAAATGATATTGGCTAGCTAATTGACAGTCAGTCTGTAGAAGGACTATCACCTTATTTAAAAGAAAAATAGCTACGAACTCATGGCTGTAGCTATTCGTAAATTTCAAAGCCTTTATCGTGCAATTTCCTACTGTCGCTCAATTATTTGGGTTTTCTCTTGTATGGACCAAGCAATCTTAGTTATTAAAGCGCCAACTAGCGCAACAATAGTTTAGTTACGTTTTCTTTGTTATGCTTTATGCATTGCTAAACAACGAAGCCTCCATCGTAATGCTAAAGGCTTTTCTGCTGTAACTAAACAAGATTTGAATCAGTGACCTAAGTTTAGAAAACTGGTAAACACAAGGGATAGATGACGTTTAAAGCCATACTATTTGATAGTTCCATTAGCTTTCATTGAAATTTCTAACCCAGATTTGCCATCTGAACTGCTGGGGTAAAGCTTCAATAAAAGTTTAAATAGGGGAATAGCCTCGTTCGGTCGCTTCTCTATGAGCAGGACCGAATAGGCCCAATTGACCAAATCACGTTCTGCAATTTCGTACCGTGGATTTTTAGATTTTATGAGGTCAAATGCTTCACTAACATTCGCAAAAGATGCTGCTCTCGACAGGTTATAGAGCGGAATGATAGATTCTGCTAGATTTCCCCCATTTGATGCTTTCAACGCTGGGTAAAAAAATCCGGCAATCTCAGCTGCCAGATTCTCTGGACCTATAGATTTCATATTCGTCAGCACAATCACCGTAAGTCCCTTTTCGGGATAAACATAAAACCAAGATCGTGAGCCGCCTATCCCAGCGACCGCTCTTGGCGCTAGATTTCTTTTCGCGACCCAGCCTAATGCCCATCCACCTATAGTACCATTATTCAGTTTTTCAGGAGTCCACATGAGTTCAAGTGTCTTTTTAGAATGTAATAACTTTCCTGTTTGTAAGGCGATGAGCCATTTCGCCAGCTCATCTGCGGAGCAATTGATCCCAGCGGTCGACCTTAGTTCAGGTAATTCTTCCCACGTACGTTCCAAAGTTTTCCCTTTGATCAAATTATGGCTACTCACTTTAGAAATTGCATAGGTTGGAGCCTTGTTGGGAACAATGTCCCTTGAGTCGCCAAAATTTGCATTCGACATTCCGCTGGGCACGAATTGCCGGAGCCTGACAAAATCCTCAAAAGGCATTCCGCTTATTTTCTCTATCATTTGCCCCAAGAGCACATAGTTGGTTTGATTGTAAGAGGTTCGCTCACCCTCTTTAAATTCCATTGGCATTTCCCTTAATTTCCCCCAAGCGGACTCGAACTTCAGCCCCATAACATATCCTCCTCGTTTAACATCCATAAAATCAGGAATGCCAGAAGTATGGTTGAGCAGGCTGCTAACCTTCACACCGCTCCATTGTTCAGGCAAGCTATCGAGGTATTGTCCTATAGGACTTGAAATATTTATTTTTCCATCTTCCGCCAGCTGCATGACGGCCACCCCAGTAAAACATTTGGTCGCGGAGTTGATCGAAAAAAGGGTTTTATGGTCTACTAAAACATTATGTTCAATATTAGCCGTTCCATAAGCCTCCGATAGTACGACCTTTCCATCCCTGATGATGACTGCCTGCATTCCCGGAATCTTTCTGTTTATCATCTCCGACCGGATAAACGACCTGATGGAATCCAGTCTATCCTGCCCTCTGACAGTCAAAACCATGACAAATAACGCTGTGAATAGCACAAATACTTTTAGCCTCTTTTTATTTTTCATCCTACTGATTGCTTGTGAATTTTTGATTAGACCTCAAAAATTTCATATGTTACAGTTAAGTACGAATTTTTTCGTACTATTTAAATTAGGCTGTATTTGAGATTTACTCCGAATACGTAAAATTGACTAAAAGTCGAACAAATAGGTAAGCTACCATAGATTGATGTACACGCCCACCTGATCATTAAAAGGATGACTCCTTTACCATGCTATATGAGTTTAACGCATTTTTTTTGCAACCTATCAAGTGTCATTTTTTTTGTTCAAATAGTACAATGGAATGCCCAGCAACGTAATAATTAAACCTGGCCAAGTGAAGTAGGGCTTGTAGATTATTAATAAAATACAGAAGCTTAGACCTAGAAGTATATACACGGCCGGCAAAACCGGATAACCAATTGCTCTGTAGGGTCTATCTACTTCTGGCTTTTTTATACGAAGAATATAGATACCAAAGATGGTCAGTACATAAAACAGCACCGCTATAAAAGTAATCATATCTAGCAAATCGCCATACTTACCACTTAAACATAGAATAGAAGCCATTCCAAATTGAATCCACAAAGCGAATTCTGGTACGGCATGTTTATTCAGCTTTGCAGTTTTCTTAAAGAACAAGCCGTCTTTAGCCATACTGTAATATACCCTCGCTCCCGCCAAAATCAATCCGTTGTTACAGCCGAAAGTAGCTACCATAATTAGTAAGGCGATGATGACCGTACCATCTGCACCAAAGATAGCCTGCGATGCAGCAATGCCCACCCTATCTTTTTCAGTCGTGGCAATTTCGGTTAAAGGCAAAACCATGGTAAACATCAAGTTGAGCAGCACATAAATGAGTGTTACCAATATCGTACCTAGCAGCAAACTTAAACCAATGTTCTTTTTGGGATTATTGATTTCGCCCGCAACAAAGGTTACATTGTTCCAGGCTTCATAGCTCATAATGGCACCTACCAATGCCGAAGCTAATGCACCGCCGATAGCCGGTAAGTCTTCATAGTTCAGGAAAGAACCATCGGGCAAGATTTTCTTAAATGAAAAAGCATCACTCCAATTGATATTAATGGCTTCAGATTTGAAGTAGATGAATCCAAAAACAATCAGCCCTGCGATACTGGCGATTTTCGTTAGAGTAAAGATGAGCTGTATCCATTTCCCTCCTTTTACACCTTTCGTATTGATATAGGTGAGGATAAAAATGAGACCAATGGCCAATACCTGTGCGGGTGAAACCTTAAAACTCCCGATACTAAATAGTACTAAACTTTCGCTTACCTCTGGAATAAAATAAGCCAAGAACTTATAAAATGACACACCAACTGCCGCAATGGTACCGGTTTGAATAACCGCAAATAAGCTCCAGCCATACAAAAAAGCAGTTAATGGACTGTAAGCTTCTTTTAAGTAAACGTATTGTCCGCCAGCTTTAGGATACATGCCACTTAACTCGCCATAACTTAAGGCGGCAGTCAAGGTCATGAAGCCACCGATAATCCAAACTAATATTAACCAACCTGCAGAGCCTGTATGACGGGCAATATCGGCACTTACGATAAAGATTCCAGAACCTACCATACTGCCCACTACCAAAAGTGTAGCATCTAATAAATTCAACTCTCGCTTAAACTGTTTCGTATTTTCTTCTTGTTGTAGTTGCATAGTCTATTTTAAAGATGCACTAGTTAATGGGGTTATTGGAGTAGTTTTTGGAATTCGCCCTTGCAATTCAGATAAAGAAGCATTGGGAATCTGACTTAGGATATGCTTGGCAAAAACTTCCGATTCTTCTATTAGAGGAAATCCTGAGAAGATAAAAGCACGGATACCCATATCCATATATCGATTTAGTTTAGTGATGATTTGATCAGGATCTCCGACCAAACCGCCACCGCAGCCAGAAAACACCTTGCCTATGGTAGTCCATAAATGAGGTTCAATGAAACCTTCGGCATCTGCGTGTTTACGCATTTCATCCTGCCTAATCACACCCAGTGAGCGAGAATCCTCGCCTCTTGCTCTTATTTCGGCAGCTCGCTGTTCATTAAAGAAGCTTAGTAATTTCTTTGCTTGTGCTTTTGCCGCATCTTCTGTTTCTCGTACAATGACATGGATGCGTAGCCCGAAATCAATCTTTCTGCCATACTTCGCTGCTCGTTGGCTCATATCTTTCATGGTTTCATACATAGCCTCTTCAGTTTCAGGCCACATCAAAAAGATATCGCAGTATTGCGCGCAGATTTCTCTAGCACCGTCAGAAGTACCGCCGAAATACAACATCGGGCCACCATTTTGTTGGTAAGGTATTACGGGATCGGCAGCCATTTTGAATTGGTACAGCTCGCCTTTAAAGTCAATCTCTTCCTGTGTCCAAGCTTGCTTTAAGATCTCAATATTTTCTGCACAACGCAGGTATCTTAATTCTGGGTCTTCCCTTAAACCAGGCAAATCAGAATTGATGATGTTGATGGTTAACCTTCCTTGCAACATATGATCTAGTCCCGCTAATGATCTAGCCAACATAGGCGGGTGGTATTCTCCAGTTCTGATAGCGGTGATGAGGTTAATATTTTTGGTAAAAGGTGCTACTCCCGAAGCGAAAGTAAGCACCTCTTGTCCGACAGTGTAAGCCGTTGGCAATAATATTTTGTTGTAACCCAAACGATCTGCGGTGAGTGTAATCTCTTTACAATGCTCGAAACTACTTCTACGTTGTTCATCTAAAACACCAAGGTATTCGGTATCGCCACCTATAATGTCGTTGAACCAAGATATTTCTGCTATTCGTTGTGTGGTTTTAATGGGTAAGGTTGTGATCTGATTTAACATGTTTAGTCTTTCTTATAAATGCGCTGGCCTTCTTTAAATGTTTCTAGTACAATAATATCTTTGATTTTAAGAGGATCTACCGTTAAAGGATTGTCGGATAGCACAACCAAATCCGCAAGTTTTCCTTTTTCGATAGACCCCTTAAATTTTTCTTCTCCATACTGATAAGCACCGTTGATGGTTATCGCTCTTAAAGCTTCAGCAGGGCTGATTTTCTCGGCTTCACCAATGGTTTCGCCACTGCGTGAGATACGATTCACCGCACTCCACAGCAGAAAAAGCTGATCAATTGGCGTTACTGGATAATCTGTATGGTTAGTAAATACGATACCTTTGTTTATCGCAGAGCGCAACGGGCTTAATCCGAACGCTCGTTCTTTACCTAAGTTGATCTGATGTACATCGCCCCAAAAGAAAGCATGATTGGTAAAGAAGGATGGCAATAAATCCAGCGTTTTGTATTCATCTAATTGATCTTGACGCACAAACTGAGAATGGATCACCACTGTTCTGCGACCTACGCTACTTTTACCTAATTGCTGATTGGCATTTTTCACCGCAGCGATGTATAAATCGATCGCAGCATCACCGTTACAATGTGTGTATAAATGAATGTTATGCTTAAAGGTTTTTAACACCACTTCGTCGAAAATATTGGTACTGATCGTCGGCACACCCGTACAATGATCTGCACAGCCAGGCACCAAGGTCAAATAAGGCTTGGTGAAGAAAGCGGTTTTGCCTTGCGGCGAACCATCTGCGGACAGTTTAATTCCATCTATCTTTAGGCGATCGTAATAACGTTTAAATTGATAGTTTGGGGTATCTGCCAATACCTCATCCAAAATGCGATAAGAGGCCAAACTCACTACATCCAAATACAACTGTTTACGTTTAGCTGCTTCTTTCAATAAATCAAGCGTAGCTTTATCGGTGAAGCCATCTTGTGCGGTAGTTACACCATGGCTAGCATACAGTTTCTGTTGACCGTTTACCCTATCCAGCTGTTGCTGTAAGGTAGGCTTGATTTTACCTAGCTGTACTAAAATTAATCCTTGGGCGTGTTCTTGCAGTAAACCAGCAGGTTCTGCACTTCCAGTTTTTCTAATGATCACCCCACCATCTGGATCTTTGGTATTGGCGTCGACACCTGCCAACTTGAAAGCCGCAGAATTAGCAACCAACATGTGTCCCGAAATATGGGCTACCACCACTGGGTTATCTGGAAAAGCGGCATCTAAATCTTCTTTTGTGGGATGTCTTTTGTCCGTAAGTTGATCTTGATCGTAACCATAAGCAGTAATCCAATCGCCTTTTTTAATTTTACGATCTGCAGCGAAACGTACGAGTTCATTAACCAATTGCTTAATGCTGCCTACCTTGCCCATTGGCGGTGCGGCAACATTAGCCAAATCTTGTTGTCCTAAACCTAAGAAATGGCTATGTCCATCTACAAATCCCGGACTTAAAGTCTTGCCTTTTAAATCGATTAATTCAGTTTGCTTCCCTTTTAATTTTAGAATTTCAGCATTACTACCTACAGATAATATTTTACCATCTTTAATTGCTACGGCTTGAGCAACTTCGTTTTTCTCATTTACGGTAAGCACCTTGGCATGATGCCAAATTTTATCGGCCGTGCCGGTTTGCGCCTTAGCCGTGATTATTGATAATTGGACAGCAACGATGGCCGCAACGCTATACTTTATTTTCATTATTTTCTTTGATAGATGGTTTTGCCTTCTTTGATAGTTTGTAATACCTTGATGTCTTTAAGTTTTGCCACCTCAACTTTCAAAGGATTTTCTGAAAGGATGACCAAGTCGGCTTTCTTACCTACCTCGATAGAACCTTTTTCCTTTTCTTCTCCATACTGATAAGCACCATTGATCGTGATGGCTCTCAGTCCTTCCAAAACGGTCAAACGTTCGGCTGGTCCAATCACTTGACCAGAACGGGATTCGCGGGCTACTGAAGTCCACCATAAGAAAAGCTGGCTAATTGGCGTTACACCAAAATCGGTATGGTTGGTAAAAGTAATTTGCTTGTTTTGTGCAGATTTTAACGGACTTAAAAACCAAGCTCTGTCTTTGCCTAGGTTACGTACGTGTACATCGCCCCAGAAAAATGCATGGTTAGTAAAAAATGAAGGAACCAGTCCCAAAGCTTTGTAATCATCCAATTGATCTGGTCTTACAAACTGCGAATGAATGACCACCGGACGTAAAGTATTGCTTCGAGCAGCAAATTGCATATTAGCTTTTTTGATGGCCCTGATGTACATATCGATTGCCGCATCGCCGTTACAGTGGGTAAAAGGTTGGATGTTATTCGCAAAGCAAAACTGCACGGCTTCATCTAATTTATCTTGCGTAATGGTTGGAATTCCCGTACAATTATCGTGGCAACCGGGTACATCTACTTGATAGGGTTTAGTAAAAAAAGCGGTTTTTCCCTGAGGCGAACCATCGGTAAAGATTTTGGTTCCTTTTAATTTTAGATGGTTATCAAACTGATTAAAAGCATATTTACGATCGTTAACTAAACGTGATAAAATGGCAAACGATGGTAAAGCCTCTATATCAATATAAAGACGCTTTCTTTTAGCAGCTTCTTTTAAAAGCTCGATGGATGGCAAGCTACTCGCACCATCTTGAGCAGTTGTAACTCCTTCACTAGCATACAATTGCTGCTGTTCATCTAATAAGCCCAACTGCTCTTCTATGGTTGGTTTTTCTCTATCTCCACTGGTTTTCAGTACCGAACGGCCTCTTTCTAGAAGTAACCCTGTAGGCTGTCCATCTTTTCCTTTTACCACTTGTCCGCCTTCGGGATCTTTGGTATTACCATCTACTCCCGAAATTTTTAAAGCGTAAGAATTCACTACCGACATGTGTCCAGAAGTATGGGTTAATGATACTGGGTTATTAGGAAAAGCAGCATCTAAATCTTCTTTGGTAGGATGTCTTCCCTCCTTCAATTGATCTGGATCATAACCTCTGGCATTAATCCACTCTCCAGCTTTGATTCCTTTTGCTTTTTGAAAAGCTTTAAGTACCGAAATGATATCGGGAATTGTTTTTACCGTTCCAACTGGTGGCGGAGAAATATCTGCAGTTTTACCACGCCCTAGACTCATGAAATGACTATGTCCATCAATAAAACCTGGAATTAGCGTCTTTCCTTTTAAGTCGATTACCTCAGTTTGTGCACCTTTCAGTTGGCTGATGGTTGCACTATTTCCTACCGCTAAAATCTTTCCACCTTTAACAGCTATCGCTTCAACTACAGCGTTATTTGCATCTACAGTAAGGATATGACCATTGATATAGATTTGATCTGCTAAATCAACTGACTTTTTAAAAGCATTAAAAGAAATGAGAGCGACAAAGGCAAAGGATGCTAAAGTGAAAGTTATATTCTTTTTCATTTTATTATGTTTTTAGTGGTGACGAAACTATCTGAGATAAGGTCTGGATAGTTTCATTTTTTTTCAACCTATTGTCAGTCTGAGTTTATCGAAGACTATGGTTTCGTTTCAACAAGCTCAACGTGACAAAGGGTACTGCTATTAAATACCTCCGTTAGTTCCTTGCTCATCGGCAGGAATTGGCCAGATATAATTGCTCGCTGTAGTCGGTACTTGCGCAACATTTACAATACCTTCTGTTTTAGCTGGCAACGGCTGCAAGCGGCGTTGCAAATCAAATGTTCTAAAACCTTCGCCCAATAGCTCTATTCTACGTTCAGTTAAAATGGTATTGATTAAATCTGCTTTTAAAGTGATGGCAGCAGGAGGAAAAGTATAGCTTGCATCAGAACGTTTTCTAACTGCATCCAACAAGGCTCTAGCTGTTGTTAAATCATTATTCTCGGCAGCTGCCTCTGCATAGTTTAGCAATACCTCTGCGTAACGCAATACCGGAATATAATCTGTAAAAGGGGTGGCAGACTTCGGGAATTTATTAAGCACATTTAAGCTGTTTTTAACAGTAATCAAGCCTTTTCTAGCATCTGTAGAAGTAGCACCTGATAAGGCACTATTTGAATAAATACCCGAATTAGTTAAAGATAAAATTACTGCTCCAATATAATTATGTGCCAGTGCACTTTGCTGATCTGGACCATCCAAAGCGTTAAAAGGAATAAAGAAAATAGCCTCATTTCCAGTATAACTACCACCAAATACCGTTGCAATATTAGTTTCCAATCGGTGGGTAGTAGTACCAGCAGTATACACATATGGCGCAGTAGCTGGCACTAATTTTTGCGCTTCGGTAATTACTTTAGGGAAATCGCCTTTGGCCAAATACACTCTTGTTTTTAAAGCAATAGCTGATGCTTTATGAGCCCTAGAAGTATTTAGTGCGTTACTACTGTAGCCCGCAGGCAACCCTACTTCAGCTTCATCTAAATCTTTTATAATTTGTGTGTAGATAGCTGCCACAGTAGATCGAGGTAAATTATCATTACCTGCTGAAGTTTCTGGCGTAAGTCTTAATGGCAAACCAGCACTTGCCCCCTGATCGGTGAGGTATGGCTTGGCATAAAACTGTACCAAAGCAAAATAAGAAAGTGCCCTAATAAATTTAGCTTCTGCCAGATATTGGTCTTTCAAAGTTCCGCTTACTACAGCAGAAGTGCCAACTCGATCTAGAAAAATGTTTGAATTGTTGATAGCCTGATAAGCCAAACTCCAAAGGTTTCCTATAAAAGTATCGGTAGATAAAGCACCGTTTTGCCAAATTAAAGCTCCTTCAGCCGCGTTACCTGAGTTCTGACTAAACTCCTCGCCTCTTTGTTCGTTGAACAAAATATAACGCCCACCGTAGAAATGTGCTCGCTGCACACGATAGTATAGGTTGTTTACTTGCGCCAATACTTTATCGGGCGTACTGTAAGCAGATAGTTCCGAGATGGAAGTCTGCGGTTCGGTATCTAAAATATCTTTTGTGCAAGATGGTGTAAGTAGCGCAGTTAATCCGCCAATTAAACCCACTGCTAAGTGTTTTTTATATTGATATATGGTTTTCATGTGATTGGATTGGATTAAAGGATTAGAACTGGAGATTTAAGCCCAAGGCAAATGTTCTGGCATTTACCACGGCATTATGATCTTTGCCCGAGGCGATGGAATTTCCGTTGATAGAAATCTCTGGATCTGAACCTGTGTATTTGGTAATGGTAAACAGATTGGTAGCCTGAGCATAGATCCTCAAACTAGAAATCTTCCCGTTAAATAAGCTTTGTGCTGGGATTCTGTAGCCGAGAGCCAAGTTTTTCAATTTTAAGAAAGAACCATCCTCTACCATTGCCGAGTTGGTGATCGAAAAACCAGTAGAAACATTATCAGAAAAGTAAAGCTTTGGAATATCTGTTACCTGACCAGGTGTCGTCCATCTATCCAACACGAAAGTACCGTTGTTGAAATAACGTTGATCTAACAAGTTAGCTTTGGTACCATTGTAAAGCTTATTTCCGCCAGAAAAGATAATACCAAAATCTAAATCGAACCTCTTATAGCTGAAATTATTGTTTAAACCTCCGTAATAGGTTGGCAACGAAGAACCTTGTATTCTTCCGTCTAGGTAATTGTCAATAGCTGGCGCCACCGAACCGTCTAAATACGTCCATTTGTTGGCAGCGATATGGTTATACTGTACTTCTCTACCATCTCTGTTAATAAAGATGCGGTTACCATTTGCTGCATTTACACCATTTGTTGGTACCGCCCAAATTGCACCAATCGAGTTTCCTTCTCTGGTCATATTTTGAATACCGAAGTTACTCGCAGTATAGATATCTGCCCCATTAGATAGAGATGTTACTCGGTTTTTTACCGTAGAAATGTTGAAATTGGCGTTCCATTTGAAATCATCTTTCTGAATGATTGCAGCGGTTAAAGCCAATTCAAACCCTTTATTATAAAGTGAGCCTACGTTGGCACTAATTACATTACCAGGAATTCCTTTTGATGGCGCTTGTTTAGCATCCAAGATCAAACCATCTACTTTGTTGTTGTAATAGTCTGCTTCCAAGGTTAAACGTTCTTTTAGGAAAGATAAAACGACCCCTACGTTGCTTTTCTTACTGGTTTCCCACTGCAACTGACTATTACCCGCTTGCGTAAAACCTAAAGTTGGGATGCCATTATAAGTTGCTGCACCATATAAGCCTAATGAAGGAAAATCTCCGATGTTGATATTGCCTACCTCACCATAACTGGCCTTGATTTTAAAGCGATCAAATACAGAAGCTAAGGCTGAATTTTTAAAGAAAGCCTCTTCAGATACCACCCAACCTACAGAACCTCCATTGAAGTTACCGAAACGGTTATCTTTTGGTAAACCCGAATAACCATCTCTTCTAAAACTATAACTCAGCAAATATTTACTAGCGAAACTGTAGTTTAAGTTTGCGAAATAAGAAATAAAGCCATTTCTACTCTGCGAATTACCGCTAGGTGTAATGGTAGTGAAACCTCCTTGATAACTGGTAAAAAATGGATCAGAAAGCCCCGTACGCTGCGCCCCCCAACTGTCGACAGTTGTTAAAATCTCTTCATAACCTGCTAATGCATTCAAATTATGCTTTTCCAAAAAAGTCTTGCTATAGCTTAACGTATTTACCCAGTCGGTTCTGTTTAACCTGCGGTTGGTATTGGTTGCCCCACCATTTGCTGGACCTGCATCGCCGTGAAGCCCATTTTGAAAGCTTAGGTTTTCGATGAATAGTTTATTTAAACCGTAAGTAGTTTTCAATTTTAATCCTTTTAGGATTTCCCATTCTGCATACACATCTCCTAATAAAGAGTTACTTTCCGAACTGTACTTATCCAAATCTAAGATCAGCTGTAAGTTGTAAGCATTGATATTACCCACATAGCCTGCACTTGCCGCATTGGCATTGTTGGCCCCATAACCTACACGCTGTTTATCTTGGATATTGTATGAACCATCTTCGTTATAAACGGCAACATTTGGCGGCAAAACGTAAGTCATACGTGAAAGTGCATCGGTGCCAATATACTGTCCTGGTAAAGAGCCCGTAGCTGGCCCTCTGCCCAACGTATTGTTGTAGCCAATATGCGTCCCTAGAGTGATATTGTTAAAAAGCTTATGTTCTAAGTTAATACGAGCTGTTTTTTGATCCTGCTCATTGGTACGCAAAATGCCATTTTGTTTGCCGTAAGCTAGTGAGATGAAATAATTAGTTGCTTCGTTAGCACCAGAGAAGCTCACATTGTGATTTTGCGATACACCATTGTGATAGGCCACATCATACCAATCGGTGTTGACCGTCGAACCATCAGAACGAGTTTGCAAAGCGAAGCCAGGTTGTCTACCAGCATTCACCATCGCTTCATTTTTGATGGTTACATATTGCGAAGCATCTAACAGTTTAGGCAAATTAGCTGGCGTACTTACGTTCACCCAAGCATCGTAACTAACTTTAGTTTTACCACTTCTGCCCTTCTTCGTAGTGACTACAACTACTCCGTTGGCAGCCCTAGAACCGTAGATAGCCGTTGCCGATGCATCTTTTAGTACATCAATGGATTCAATATCGTTAGGATTAAGGTTGGATAATGGGTTATTACCTACGTTGCCACCTTGCTGTCCTGTAAAAGAAGGCACTCCATCGATCACGATTAAAGGATAAATACCCGAAGAAATAGAATTGATACCTCTGATACGAAAAACCGGCGCAGCATTAAGTACACCGCTTGGCTGTACAATATTTACTCCAGCTGCCTGTCCACCGATTAGTTGATCAAAACTTTGTGCTGGGCGGTTAGCGATTTGCTTGGCACTCACCCTAGCTGCAGAACCAGTAAAATCTTGTTTCTTTTGTGTATTATAACCAGTTACGACGACACCGCTGAGTTCATTTGTAGCCTCTATAAGCTCAACAGTTATGGGCGAACCTTTCGCTGTTACCTTTTGCTTTTCATAACCGATGTAAGAAACGATGAGGTTATAAGGAAACGATTGGCCAGTTACCAAGTTAAACTTTCCGTCTGCATCGGTTTGCGTTTGATTGGTAACTCCTTCAATTTGTACCACAGCACCAGCAAGTGGCTCTTTGGTACGGGAATCTACAACCTTACCCGTAAGTTTAGAGTTAATTAATGGATTATTTTGAGCGAAAGATGAAATTGAGAGGAGAATAAAGAAAACGGAGAGTGTTAGGTTCGAGGATTTAGACAAAGTCCTACCCTTAAAAAAGCGGTTGGCTTTTTCATTTTTTTGCATAATTTTACAAAGGTTTTAATTAGAGAAATGAAGCAGGTAGCAACGCCAATTGAACACCTGTTTCAGTAGTTATCACCAAAGGGAAGTCTTAGGATTTCCCTTTTTTATTTTATAGTATCTTTCAACACATGTTTACCTCCCAAATATTTAAAATCAGAAATTAATTTGCTTGTTTATTGAAATTTCGGCAGCTAATATAGAAATTAATAATTTAAACTACCAAATTAGTAGACTATTAATTAAATTAGTTTTGTCTAATGATAAAAGAAACCAGAGCGTAGCTGCTTTTTCACAACAGACAATTTATCATTGCTTAGATCTGTCTGATGGATATCTATATAATCTGATGGCAGATGGTAAGTCAGTATTTCTAATTATTTTTGTATTATGAATTGGATCACTCGAGAAAGACCGAAAATTGATCGGATAGCCTGCCCCTGGCTGATAATGCGTTTCATTGATAGCGATGCGAAAATTATTTATGTGCCCGACGAAGAAGTTTTGCAGAAATCGCTCGAACTCAATTCCATTTGATTTGCCTGGCGTAGCGTATTCTCATTATGATGATCGCTGTACCTTTGATTATTTTATTAAAAAGCACCAGCTTAAAGATAAAGCGCTAGAGCGCATGGCTGACATTATTCGTGGAGCTGACACGGACCGCCATGACTTTGCACCTCAATCAGCAGGACTTGAAGCCATATTTTCTGGCCTTTCACACCAAATATTGGATGATCAAGAATTATTGAAATTTGGCTTAACTATTTATGACGGTCTTTATGTGTGGGCACAAAAATTATATCATCTAAAACATACGCAAACAGGGCAAGCCGAGCGGTTGCTATTACAGGTCTATCAGCAATACCTCAAAAGCGAGAAAGGAAAAAAAGAACCTGTTTGGGCAAAGGCGCTGAAAGAAATGATACAGGATCAATTGGATACCAACATGACGTTAAGTTTGCAGCAGGCTTCGGAAGAATTGGAAATCAACCCTACTTATATATCTAGGGAGTTTTCAAAATATTTTGATAACATGTCCTTTGGAGAGTATATGCGTAAGCTCAGGATCGAAAAGGCAATAGAGCTAATGAAAGATCATAGTCATTCCTTAACTGATATCGCGTACCTCACTGGTTTTTCTGACCAGAGCCACTTTAACAGAACTTTCAAAAAACAAATAGGTTACAACCCTTTGAGTTATAGAAAAAATATGTTAGCAGGTAAAAAAGATACAATTTAGTAAAGCACGTTCTATTTTGAGGGAGGTATTGTGAATAACATTGCCGAATGAACTTATTTAGAACCTTCGTAACCTTATTAAGCTTAGCTTCGACGACAATTTGCGCACAAAGTACCTCTTCTGTACAAACCTACCCCAAAATTGCGGGCTATGTTGGGATTTTACACCCTATTGTAACTGTCAGCAATAGCGGTACTAACTTTAACTTCGACAATCATTACGTGGTCGGGATGCCAACTGGCATAAATATTTGGAAAAGTTCAAAAATTGGATTTTCAGCAGAGTTTGTGCCTATCATCAGAGTAGAAAATGGAACTAGCAAAATGTCAAATTTCATGTTCCATCCAGGAGTTCTGTTTGCTTTGGGCAAAGGTTGGACTTTTGCTAGTCGGGCCGCCTTTGAAACTTCGGGTAGATATGGCATTACTCCAGTTTTAAATAAGGCCATCATAAAGGGTAAATCGGGCAGTATGTTTGTAGCCGTGCCCCTACCGATAAGGTTTGGCAACGATCTTCCTACTACTTTCAGCATTGGTTTTCAATTTGGTATAGCATTTTAACGATGACAAGTCAAAAATACAATTTAAAAGAAATCACGCTTTATTTTCTTAAGCTTGGCACCTGGGGATTTGGCGGCCCAGTTGCGCTCGTTGGCTATATGCATCGCGATTTGGTGGAGCAAAAGCAGTGGATCACAGAAGAAGAATATAAGGAAGGTTTAGCTTTGGCTCAACTGGCACCAGGACCGCTAGCTGCACAACTAGGAATTTATATCGGATTTGTTCATTACGGATTGCTTGGAGCTACATTTACTGGATTGGCATTTGTACTACCATCTTTTATCATGGTAGTATTATTAGGTATGGTTTACCAGCTTTACGGTGGCATGACTTGGATGCGTGAGGTGTTTTATGGAATTGGAGCGGCAGTGATTGGTATCATAACTGTTAGCGCTTATAAACTTACCATCAAATCCGTTGGAAAGATAAGTCTTACTTCTTTAAAAGCCAATTGGCTGTTATGGTCATTTTATGTAATCGCTATCATAATTACGGCAACAACTCAGCAGGAACAAGTTGTGGTTTTTATCGCGTGCGGATTTATCTATATGTTGATCAAATCTCCGCCTAAAAAAATTAAAGTAACCAGTTTTACGCCATTGTTTTTACTTTCTAGTACAGGTTTTTGGGCTTACTCAAAAACAACTTTGGTTGATATTGGCTTATTCTTTTTAAAAGCTGGCACATTTGTATTTGGCAGTGGCATGGCCATCGTTCCCTTTTTACAACTAGGCGTTGTTAACGAATATCATTGGCTTACAGAAAACCAATTTTTAGATGCCGTTGCTGTGGCTATGATCACCCCAGGACCGTGGTTATTACGGTTGCCTTTATTGGTTATTTAGTCAACGGTTTTCCAGGCGCATCTGTGGCTGCCCTTGCTACCTTTCTTCCTTGCTTTTTGTTCACCGTAATATTGGCTCCATTTTTTAAAAAAGTAGCGCAGAATGCAAGTATCAAGGCATTTGTAGATGGAATTACCGCTGCTGTCATCGGAGCCTTGGTGGGTTCAGTTCTGGTTATTGCTACTCGATCAGTTATAGATCCACCAACCGCTTTTATAGCCTTGATAAGCGGCCTAATTCTCAATTACTCTAAGAAAATAAAAGAACCAATTTTGATTGCTTTTGCAGCTATTTTAGGCATTGCCGCAAAGAATCTGTTTAATTTTTAACAAAATCTGATTCAAGTTTCCAAGAATGTTGGCCTATATTAGCAATTCCGTGTTTATTTTCATGACGTATCCAATATCGATTACAAAAATACTGATCTCATTTATGAGATTCTAAAACTGTGGCATCTATGGGGTCATACCTAAGCAAATAGCTATTATAAATTCTGCTCAGTGCAAATCTTTTTTCCAGCAATATCAATACAATCAAGGGAATAAACAAAAATTCCATATATCCAGTTTTCCATAGTACATAGGAGAATAACAACAGCAACCTTAAATATTCCAAATAGCAGATCCACTTACGTTGCTCTAATAACGCTCCGCAATTAATTAAAGTGATCAATGAAAAAAATAGGATGAAAAACTTATCAATCCCAGCAAGTTGAGTGAAGAATGCGGTTAAGAACATTAGTAGTACCACGAGTCCAGCTATTTGAATATTCAAGTATTTTCGCATTTGGAAACGAAGCATGCTATTCTCAGTTCGTTTAAAGAGGCGTGCTTCAAGTTGTGGTCTTATATCTTGATCTAAAAGCGCTGGACTTCCAAAAATAATCTTTAGCTTAGCTCTACCTCCCTTTACTCTTCTACAGGCCTCTGCTATTTCGAAATAATAATGAAAATGCTGCCATAGGAAACTGTAGCTAACCAACGGATGTGTTAAACCATACTTAGGTGGCTCATCCTCTGTCTGAAAAGTACCAAAAATCTTATCCCAAAACACAAAAACATCTCCGTAATTTTTGTCCAGATACTTCTCGTCGCTGGAGTGGTGTACGCCATGTAAAGAAGGAGTAATAAATATCTTCTCCAACCACGATATTTTGCCAATCAATTGTGTATGCGTAAAAAACGAATAGACTCCGTGAACGGTTAGGATAATAACGACCATTAGCGGGTCGAAGCCTAAAAAAGGCAATACACACCAGAAAATATTTCTGATCAGCGCTTGTATAGTTGTAATCCTTGCAGCTGCACCTAAATTGAATTCCTCACTTTGATGATGAACAATATGGGCAGCCCATAGAAAATTTATCTCATGCCCCAACCTGTGATACCAATACCATACCAAATCGGTAGTTAGCAACAATAAAACCCATACCCACCAGGAAGAGGGTATTTCAAAAATCGCATAGTTGGCATGTATGTAATTAAATAGAGAAAAAAAACTTCCGGCTATAAAAAGGTTCAGCAGACGCTCTGCTACACCTATACTCACATTGGATATAAAGCGCTCATATTTAAAAATTTGAGTTCTTTTTTTTCTTTGAGAAATGACATATTCTAAATAAAGGAATAGAAAAAATGCTGGGATCGCAAATGAGATATAATTGATCTGGTATATGTTCATATAATGACGTTTTCGCAAAAGTAATTTCAAATTAAAAATTTATAGATTGATTGCTGAAAATGACCAACCCTGTATTCGATACAATGAAAGTCAATAGTGGTCTGGTAATGTATTCTAACCATTGTTTAACGTTTATGAAACCCTACCTATACCCCCAGCCAACCGACCATTAAAAGGAAAGCGCCATCCAGCTACTTTCCCTTTACAACCAAATATAAGATGTATGAATTATTTGTTATCTACAGGCTAATCTGTTGTAATAACGAAACAAACATAACGAAACAATATTTTGTCTACAAATTTAGTAGACTTTTTTTTACTCAAGTTTTATGTCGTATTCATATCAAGGTTGGGCCAATTCCCTTCAGCGATCAAAAAACTAAAACTTATGAGTCCAAAACCCTGACAAAGAACAATTATCTCTGATAATAAAAAGTTAATCGATATTTTAAAGCATAATCTCCATGGGGAGTATTGCTGTTATTTTCCAAAAATGTTATACAGTTGGCCGATAAAGTTCTAAAATGGCAATAAGCCTAGTAAGGCTAGCGCGATTTCTTGGGATAAAATTATTATTTCTTTGCAGGTTATTCATTCAAAATTTCCAGGTCAACCAGAACAGAACTTATCAGTTTCTTTTTGCCAAAATGCATCCTTAATTATGGATATGTTATTTCATTTGTGGCCCCACTTCCATCAACATCTCAACTAAATTGACTGTACAAACCTGATGAACACTGCTCAGTAATACATCTTTTTTTATTCAATGATTTACTTAGTTTTGATTAATGTCTTCTTCTCCTTTTTAATTACAAAAATAATTGTATCATAAAGTTTTAAAATAAGCCTGATCCCAATGAACATGAAATCCGTTCTATCTATAATTGCTATTCTTTTTGTTTCCAGCGTTTCCCTTGCCCAGTCTACAGCAAATAACCTACAAAATGATATTGAAAGATGTAATAACGCATTTGAAAGCGGAACCATTGAAGATGTTAAACTTAATTTCCCTTTAGCCCAGCAGCAGCGTATCATCTTAGCGATGCAAAAAGGCAAATATCAAAGAAAAAAAGGGCATAGCAAGATTATAAAGATTTATAGAGATAGTGCACTCGTATTATTAACTGGCACTTTTGTTATGGGTAATTCTGGTGATGAAACCGATTATTCAAATATCTATTCTGGCATATATGTATTCAAGCCTACGAAAGGTGCTTGGATAATGAGCTCGAAACTCCCGATCGACAGGTTAAACCATTTGAAGGCCCATCGGATGGACCTGAAGATATCGCCAGTTGATGGAACGATAGCTGTTAGAGATACTATGCAAATCCTGACCAGGGAAAAATATGGCTTTTTATTAGCACTTAACCACAAGGCGAAGATAGAAAATGTACAATATAACCGAAAACCAGCTCATTTCGTTTTTGATGGGGGCGTACTCTGGGTAAAGACCTCAAGGGGTGCAAATGTAAAAGAACAATTGATATTAGCTTATACCTTAAAGGTTGATAATGACCCGAAGAATGAGAATTCCGGATATTTTGATTCGAACTTCGGACATGTACGGGATCAGTTCTATTGGCATCCATTCTTTAATTTTTCAAGTAACAATGACCTGGCAGATTTTCGGTTGAGGGCCTCAATTCCGTCTGCATATCGTGTCACCACCGGTATCCGGCAGACCGACAATGTTGTTAGTGAGCAAAGAATTATAACCGCTCAATCCCCTTATGCTACTTTTGCGCTATCGATGTATTATGATAAAGAATGGGAGGTAAAGACATTAGAGAAGGGAAACTATAAGTTTCAAATTTTTGGAGGTAAGACCTTTAAACCAACTCCTGACACGCTTTATCAGAGCTTTTCAAAGACAAATGATTTGCTAACTGAAAAATTTGGAAAACCACAAGGCAACTATCTGTGCATTGTACAGAATCGTTCGAAAGATTTTCCCATCTGGTTAAACCGAAGTAATGATATGATTGTTGCTGGGCAAAATGGTGGTTTTATTATCACAAACAGGGCGATGTCTCCCCTAGCTCCCTTTGGGCACGAAGTTGCACACGCCTGGACCCGACCTGTGGGACCAGCTACAAATTTTCTGAGGGAGGGCTGGGCTTCGTTTGCTGAAGCATATTTATTGGAGAAAAGTTTCGGAGATACTACAATGAGTCGTTTTATGGCCAATTACAAGTCGCTATACTTCAAAGGAGGCTTTGACAGTAAGTCTTCATTATGGGACGACGCATCTAACAATGGTATATCTTATTATAAAGGCGTGTGGGTTTTTTATATGCTTAGAGATCAGCTTAGCAAGGCCGTTTTCGATAAAGGCTTAAAAGCTTTCCTTCAATCGAAAAAACAAATGGACATCAGTCTCTTTATGAGTAGTCTCTCAGAAGCCGCTGGTACCGAAGTTAAGCATATCATTGAGCCCTGGATAAAAAGTAAACAGATCCCACATGTTAGCACTCTTATAAAGGAAAAGGAGTTAACCATTTCTCAACAAGGTGACGTTTTCGTTTTCCCTATTGATATTGCTTTTATGTTACAGGACAACCGGATAATAAAAAAAACGTTTAATATCAATAAAAATATTCAAAGCTTTACGTTGGATGGGTTCTCAAAGATTGATATTAAGTCAATTAAGATAGATCCCGACAACAAACTTTTAATAAAAATCATGAGTAAAAATTCACTTTAGTTAAGGTTGTCTTATCCGTATAGTTATGTAGGTTATTGTTTCAGTTTTAACTAACTACACTTATATCGGAAGAAATGCTTTAGGAGTGTCGTGCATTTATATAAGATCTTAAAAATTTATTCCAAAATCCGTAACTTTTGTACATGATCCACTTGTTTTCACCTTTCTCTACAACATTTGGGATTGATCCTTTGAACAAAGTTTAAAGCACATCTAAGCATAAAAAAACCGGAATTGAATATTCAATTCCGGTCTGTACCCCCAACAGGATTCGAACCTGTGACCTACGGTTTAGAAAACCGGTGCTCTATCCAGCTGAGCTATGGAGGCCCTGATAAGTAAACAAATATGATCCGTTTTTCTTATGGTGGTGCAAAGATATAATTTTTTATAGTATCAACTAAAAAAAATGAAAATTTCTTTACTAATAATTTCCAGTTATACCTAGTTCTAAGCCACGCAATTCTGCTAATCCGCGTAAACGGCCTATGGCTGAGTACCCTGGGTTGGTTACTTTGTTTAAATCATCTAACATTTGGTGACCATGATCTGGCCTAAACGGAATAGGTTCATTACGTTTAGCATTTTCAGCGGTTACCACTTTCATCACTTCATACATATTTACATCGCCACCCAAATGGTCGGCTTCGTAGAAATTGCCCTCTTCATCTTTGGTTACATTACGTAGATGCAGAAAATGAACACGTTCTTTAACAGCTTCAAAAATCTCTACCAAGTCATTTTTAGTACCCGCACCTAGCGAGCCTGTGCAAAAGCAAATCCCGTTAAATGGTTGATCTACTCTTTTGATGATATCGATAAAATCTTCTTTCGTACTAGCAATACGTGGCAAACCTAAAATTGGATAAGGCGGATCGTCTGGATGGATAGTCATTTTGATGCCTAGTTCTGTACAAGTAGCAGCAATGCTAGATAAAAACCAAGCTAAGTTATCCCTTAATCCATCGTGACCTATGGCTTTGTACTCGTTGATACTTGCTCTTAAAGTTTCTAATTCGATTTCTTTTTCGTTAGGAATTCCCATCAACACATTGACACGTAAGAAATCAATCTCGTCTTGGCGCATCGTAGCAAATTTAGCTTTTGCTTTTTCTAAAATCCCAGCAGGAAAATCTGCTTCAGCACCTTCCCTTTTCAAAATGTAGATATCAAAGATGGCTAAATCTGTCCAATTGAAATATAGGGCTTTCGCACCATTTGGCATCTCTAAGTCCAACTGTGTACGAGTCCAGTCTAGCACTGGCATAAAGTTGTAACAAATGGTTTTCAGTCCACAGGCTGCCAAATTCCTCAAAGATTCGTTGTAATTGTCGATGTATTTGCCTGCGTCGGCTCTGCGTGTTTTAATCGCTTCATGAACCGGTACGCTCTCTACTACGCTCCAAGTTAAACCTGCAGCTTCAATAATTGCCTTACGCTCTTGAATGTCTGCTAAAGGCCATACCTCGCCATGGGGAATATGGTGTAATGCGCTTACAATGCCTGAAGCTCCTGCCTGCTTAACGTCTTGTAAGGATACGGGATCAACTGGACCGTACCAACGCCAAGTTTGTAATAATTTATGTTTTTGGTTGCTCATTTCTAATTTATAAATGGATTTCAAGTATACATATTTTAGAAAATTAATCCGAGAACTATGATTAAAATAGTTACGAAAACGTTACCGTAGATTGGGATTGGGGGAATTGTTTATTGGTTCATTAGTCATTAGTTCAATGGTTCAATGGTTAGTTTGTCATTAGTTCAAATAATGCGTTGGTTATTGATTATAATTTAGTTTGGTTTAAAACGATCGAATGATCGCCAATATTTATCCTTATAGATCTCATAACTAAAGTTCAGTTGACCTTGATATTTTGCTTTTAGAGCGTATAGTAATTTCGATGGCTTTCTGAAATCCTTACATGCGAAATAAATCAATCTTTCGCCATCGGCAGTTTGCCTTCCAATATTAAGGTAACCTTCCTCATCTTTCAGCGTTAACATGATCTCATCTTCAAAGACATTCAGCAGTTCATAAGTACTTTGGTCTGGCATTCCGTTATTAGCACTACCATCATATTTTATTTCAATGGCTAAAATCCAAGGATGAGAGGCCTTCCTATCCCACCCTAACAAAGTGGTATTCACTATGGCAATCAATGGCAGTCCATTATGGAGTTCTGCCTCTAGACTGGAATAGCTATCATCTTCCGTTTGGTACCGAACCCCATCATATTTTTCGACAAACTCCTTTTCTCTCCAAACTAAAAAATCCTTCAATTTATGTATTGGAATGAGTTCCTTCTCTGCATGATTTTTCGAGATCAGCGTTAAGTGATCAATCATGGTCACTGTTTTCAACTCGCCTAAAAAATTATCAAGAAAAATATATACGCCATTCAGCAGCACAGATCTATCTTGCTCGTTATAATGATCATGGGTAATCACGAGAGCTATCTCATCTGGATAAAGACTATCTTCGTTGTAGTAGAATGATAAGTTCTCCGCTGAAAAGGTATAGTCTCCCATTCTAATTCCAACATTTGCAATCTCATTGGCAGGCTTTAATGCGGTAAATTTCCAGTTGAGAATTTCAGGAGCAGCTTTAACTAACTCTTCAACAAAAACGATATTGAGGACGTTTCCATCGGGCGTAAAAACCAATTCCGCCGTATCATCATCGAACATTCCAGCCAAAAAGAAATAGCCGTCCTTTAAGGCTTCCAGCTTCGGAGAAAGTTGATCGAAAAACTTGGCCTCTATATCTGTACCTGATTTGAGCACCTGGTAGAAATGCTTTTCATTTGCCTTAAACCAATTCCAAAAGTCTTCATAGGTCTGAATCGATTCTTCTTTCTTTCCAAAAATCTTTTTTAAAAATTTCATTTTTTATGCCTTAGCGTTTACAATAAATTATACATAAGTTGAGCTACTTAATTCCATTATTCGTTTTCTGCTCTATGTTTTTCAATCTGTAAAATATTGTTTTGAATATCTTTCATGATGCTATTTGCCCACCAACTTGCGTAAAAGTTAAACGTAGTGCTTAGTTTAAAGTTACTCCAAAGATGTAATCTGTAGGTTTTGTTAGTCAATTTTTCGAGCTCGTAAGTTCCATTCAACACGTCAAAGTATTTCCCACCAATTACCAAATGCTCGTCCATGGTAGTCAAAGGTATTTCATGCGGTAGGGCTCGGATCGTAAAGGACATTTTCTTATTGTCGATATACTCCGTAACTGTTTCGTGAAACACCAGCCCGTTAGTAAATATCGCTTCTCTATAAGCGCCAATCCCTTCAAAATTAAGCTCAGCTTTTACCGGTCTAGGAAAGTTTAACAGCTTCGTCAACCAACCTTTATCTTGTTCTTCTTTTATCACTCCCACTCTAGTTACATTATCCCATATCTTTTCGGCTGGTGCATTGATATCGATGTAAGTATAAGCTTTATAAGGAGTAGTATTTGCACCAATATAATTCTCCAGCGGCGATGCAATTAGCGGAAGTAGCACCAATACAGAAACATAGGTTTTATTATCTTTTTTCCGTAATTTAAAATATCCGCCAACAAGCCCGCCTACAGACGCCGCTAAAAGAAATATCGGGAGAATCATCACTAAGCATGGCCAACCTTCGATGGCAAAAACCAGGGTAATCAAAAAGAATACAAAAATAGGTATCCAAGGGATGAAAAAACGATAAGCAAATTTTTCTACTTTCTCTGCTTTGGAAAAATAAACAGTTAGTGCACCGACAATTGACGGCAGTAGAAAAAGAAAGGTTCCAGACATCATGTTAAATACACCAGCCCAAGTAGATGCTCCAAATACCGTTCTCAATAACAAGGCATAAACCGTAGGTATCGCTATAATTTTCAGCGCTTTAATGATTTGTTGTATATTCATCAGTTGCTTAATTTGAGGGATGGTTTATAATTTTATTTATCAAGACGATTTGCCCTAAATGGTAATAACTGTGCTCTATCATCGCCTCTATGTTTCGCTGATAGTTGAGGTATCGCTCTTCAATGAAACAGGCTGCAAGTTGATCGGTCGACAGTTGTTCTACCAGCGCAGCCAATGCCTCGGCATCTTGCCAAAATCTTACCAAAAAACTATCCCATTGTACTTGCGACTTAATTTCAGTAAAATCGAAAGCAAATTGATCTTTAATCGTCAGTTCGCCACCCTGCAATACTTCCTTTACGCCTTTGATGTAGTAGTGCACATGCTGCGCAATTACAGCAATGGTATGGAGATGGGCCACCGGCTGGACTGCGATTTGCCAACCTAAATTATTTAACTGCTGATGGTAATTGGTATTGGCGATCCACGTACCGTTTAAGATCACTTCTCTCAAACGCTTGGCCATTGACAAGGACTGGTTCATAGCTTCATAAACTTTTGTTCTCCTAAATTAAACGTAATAGATCTTGCTTCGAAAGTGATTTGAAAATATGGGTATCTGTTTTAATCAAATCGGTCACCAGGTCTTTCTTCTTATCTTGCATCAGCATGATTTTCTCTTCGATGGTATCAGGGCAGATGAGTCTTACCGCCATTACATTCTTATGTTGACCTATGCGGTAGGTTCTATCAATAGCTTGGTTTTCTACTGCTGGGTTCCACCAAGGATCAATCAGGAAAACATAGTCCGCCTCCGTAAGGTTTAGCCCTACTCCCCCCGCTTTTAAACTGATTAGGAACACTCTCATTTCTTCTTCTTGCTGAAAAGAATTGACTACAGCTTCACGGTTTTTAGTCTGCCCACTTAAATAGGCGAAACGAATACGACGTGCTTCCAACGCCTCTTTCACCAGATTAAGCATTCCTACAAACTGCGAAAACACCAATATTTTATGGTAAGGCGCTTTGCTTTCAATCTGCTCTAACAATACATCCATTTTAGCCGATGCATTTTCATAAGCAGTCTCTTTGCTCAATAAAGCTGGCGAATTACAGATCTGTCTCAATTTGGTAATGCCCTGCAAAACATGCATGCTACTTTTGGTCAACTCATCTTGCGAGCGTCCCATCAGGTAGTCCCTGATTTCGTTGCGGCAGCTTTCATAGATCTCCCTTTGCTGCTGTCCCATTTCGCAATAAATCACCATTTCGGTTTTATCGGGTAACTCTTGCGCCACTTGCGCCTTCGTTCTACGCAAAATAAAAGGCTTGATCCGCTGTTGCAGTTCTTCTGCCCTTTTGTTATCGTTAAACTGATCTATCGGCACCGAATATTGTTGTCTGAAATGTTCCCTATTGCCCAAAAGGCCTGTGCAGGCAAAAGACAACTGTCCGTACAAATCAAAAGTATTGTTCTCTATCGGCGTACCCGTAAGTACAATCTTATTTCTGGACTGTAACAAACGAGCCGCCTTGTAACGTTGTGAATCTGGGTTTTTAATGGACTGAGATTCATCCAAGAAAATATAATTGAATCGGTATGCTTTTAACCAAGCTATATCAGCCAACAAAGTGCCGTAAGAAGTCAGTACAATTTGGTACTTATCAAAATCCTTTAGCTGTTTAATGCGATTGGCTCCGTAAACTGTAGTGACTTTGAGCGTTGGGGCAAACTTTTTGATTTCCTGTTGCCAATTGAATACTAAGGAAGCTGGTACTACAATCAAGTTTGTATTTTGGCCTAATTTTTCCTGTTGAGAAAGGATAAAAGCCAGTACTTGTATGGTTTTACCTAAGCCCATGTCATCCGCTAAACAGCCGCCAAAATTAAAGGCATCTAGAAAGTTGAGCCAATTTAGTCCTTCTTTTTGATAACCACGTAGCGTGGCATTTAATGCAGCCGGCACTTCAATTTGATCGATATGCTCGAAACTCGCTAACTTAGATCGATAAAGTTGTAAACGTTCCTTGGCGTCGATGCTCAGCAAAGCTTCTTCGTACAATTCCTCGACAGCCGAATAGTTGATGTTAGGTGTGCGTAATAGCTCTTCGGAGATTTCCGCGGCTCCAAAATATCCCTCGAATTTCTTTAACCACTCATCGGGCAAAATCCCCATGGTTCCATCGTCCAAAGGCACAAATTTGCTTTTGTTTCTAATGGACTTATGCAGGTGCTTTAAAGACACCGTTTGCTTGTTGAATTGCACTTTAATCGCAGTTTCGAACCAATCGATACCACTAATTACGTTGATAGAAATATTGGCTTTAAATGGACTTAGCCGGTTATCTTTTAAATCGTTAAACCCTAAGATGGCAATACCTTTGCTGCGCCAAGCTTCAAATGCCTCTAAAAACCACTCCGGCGACAGAAAATGCTTTCGATGTATATAAAAGCTATCCGCATGGCGTTGCTCAGAAAACTCAACGGCTTGCTCCTCAAAATAAGGATGCATCTTCGCAATATCAGTAACAAACTGCAGTTCCCGCTCTGCATCACGTTGAAGCGTAAACATTTGTCCACGTTTATCTTTGGCTTTAATTTGCTTTTGGGAAATAATTGGAATTTCAAGTGCCCCATAGCGCATTACTGGGGTAAGCAATATAAAATCTTCCGATTCGGTTAAGTAAATGAGCTGTTCATTTTCTAGGTCAAAACCTTGCTCTACCATTTGCTTTTTAGTGGCAGGCTTTAGGTAAGAATAATTGATCTTCACCTTCTCTTCCAAAGCTTCTAAAATATTCTGTTGAAAATCTTCGTAAACCTCTAGTTCCAACACTAATTGGTTACGATGCTGTTTAAAAAAGTCGATCAACGAAAGAAAAACTGGATCCTTAACGAGATACAGCTGGTTTTTAATTTGTATGAAATACTGATAACGCAGTGTTATCGTTTCTAGCGCAAAAGACTTCCCGTTCAAATGCAACATCCCTTCTATTGCAAATTGGCTGGCCCTTTCATCTACATTCAGTTCAAAATCTGGCTTCAACAGAGATAAATCAACGTTAACGACAGAGTTGGCATTTACCGTTGCCGTAGCTTTCTCATCATGTAGGTAAACGGGCAGTTTTAATGGGTTAGTAGCAATAGCTTTCAAAGCCGCCAAGTCGGAAACAGCTTGACTTTCTTGATAATGGTTTTTAAACTTACTTACCGCAGCAAAAAATTTCAATTCCTGCTGGTCTTCCGTTTTCCAAATCAGGTCTAAGGGATCTATCAGCTGTAATGGATTTTTGAGCTTTCCTTGCTTAGTTTGCTCGGCAGCAATCAACTCTACCACCAAATGCCTATAGTGGCGGTGGCGACTAAAAATGAGCACCAAGTTGGTAGGAAAAGTTTGATGTGTTAATTGCGTTGAGTTTCTTTTATTAATGACAGGCAATAGCTTATCATAATTGAGCTCAAGTTTAATATCACCTTCTTTTTCCTGCATTGTGTTTTGTATGAGGTAAAGATAAGGATTATTGGTTATTTGATGATTGGTTAAGCGATTAACTGGTGATTCGGTTAATTGGTGGTTGGTAATAGCAAACCTTTACGTTCTTAGCGAGTACCTAAAAAATCTTTGCGGTGAAAAACTTTAATACGTCTCTCGCTGATTAATACGCAGATTTATCCCAAAAGCTTTGACAAACTTATATCAAACTGCATAGAAGTTTGTCAAAGCTAAACCCAAATAGCAAACCTTTGCGTTCTTTGCGAATACTTAAAAAATCTTCGGTGAAAAACTTTAATACGTCTCTCGCTGATTAATACACAGATTTATCCCAAAAGCTTTGACAAACTTATATCAAACTGTATAGAAGTTTGTCAAAGCTAAACCCAAATAGCAGGCCTTTGCGTTCATTGCGAGTACTTAAAAGTCTTCGGTGAAAAACTTTAATACGTCTCTCGCTGATTAATACGTAGATTTATCCCAAAAGCTTTGACAAACTTATATCAAACTGCATAGAAGTTTGTCAAAGCTAAACCCAAATAGCAAACCTTTGCGTGCTTTGCGAATACTTAAAAAATCTTCGGTGAAAAACTTTAATACGTCTCCCGCTGATTAGTACGCAGATTTATCGCAAAAGCTTGGACAAACTTATATCAAACTGCATAGAAGTTTGTCAAAGCTAAACCCAAATAGCAAACCTTTGCGTTCTTTGCGGGTACTTAAAAGTCTTCGGTGAAAACTTTAATACGTCTCCCGCGGATTCTCGCTGATGTAGACGCAGTCTAAGATTCAACATTGCTGCTTTTAACTTTTTACTTTTTACTTTTCAGAAATATCAAACGTTGCTCACCTTTAAAATCGATAGGTACCGATGGATCAAAATTGGGAATCCCAACGGTTAATCTCATCAGTCCCTCGCCCATGACCAATGTATCTCCTTTCATTAAAAATGCTACAGGCTTACGTTTCCACGCTAACTGATAGTGTTTAAAATGAAATTCTCCTATTAGCGTATCTCCTTTCACTACACCTTTCACCTCACCAGAATCTAGGTTATCACCACCATGGCTAATGATTAGAGAGCCACTAAAAATCTCTTTCGATTTATTGATAAAGACCATCGCACTATCACCCTCATAATGAGAAATGTATTTAACATAAGTTAGTTGCGTAGGTGGTTTAGATTTACCGTTACAAGCTAGTAATAGTACTATCATCACGACAAGAAAAACAGACGACTTTAGAATTGCCATGTTGTAAATTAAGGTAATACTTTTCTATAAAAAAACAGGCCAGCTAGTTTTGTTCCATAAAAAGAAGGAAATTAAATCACTTGTTCATGGTCACCTCTAAATCATCGGTAACTACTATACTGTCGACATTGGGGTTTGATACCAACTATTAGTGTGCTCAAAATAGCTTTCATCTCTTATGATGCAGCTAAACTCATATGACAACAAATTCTAGGGAAACTTATTCTATCTTATTCTTTTCTCCGAATACTTGCCAGATAGTTCGCAACTTCCAATAAATGCAGGGGTTGCTCGCCCCAAGACGGCAAATCGATAGCTTGCTTCAAATCCAAATGGTTGATGTTGTTTAATGATATCTCCAGATGATTTTGAATAGCAGCAATATCTTCTGGCGACAACAAAGGCTTATCGAGTTTCTTCAGACCTGCAAAAGTGGCCGTAAGCACATTAAATTGATAATTAAAGAGCTGAATACGCTTAATCAATGACCAATTAAGTTGTTTCTTTAACGGCTCTTTTTGTGCTGCTTGTATAGCTTCGCTCAAGGCAGATAATTGTTGGTGGCTTAATTTTCTCGCTAATCTGGCCTGGTGTAAGGCATCTAAATCGTGAGGCTTTAAATTAACTACAGACTGGAAATATAATAAGTTTGCTTGGATAACCTCAGCCATCAAACTAGTTAATCGAGGTGCATTCCAAATCGGGAACACAAACGTGGCTCCGAGACATAGCAACACACCAACCATGGTAAATATAGCTCGGTCGGAAATGAGCTTCCATAAATGTCCATCATAAGCATTTAGGCATAAAATAACTGCCACTGTAATACAAACTGCGCTTATACTGTACACCACTCTATTAAATGCAAAGAAGCCGAACAAGCCTAGTGCACTTACTGATAATTGCACGGAAGTGCCTGCATATTGACTTAATAACCAACCTAAGAGCAGACCGATAGCGGTGCCACCTACTCGTTCCGCGTTACGCTTCATCGTTTGCCCGTAACTAGGCCGGCTTACAATTACCATCGTTAAGAGCAACCAATAGCTGTAATGTTCCTTGGTGAGCCAAGTAATTAGCAGCATTGCTACCAAACATAGCGCGGATAAGCGCAAAGAAAATCGAAATATAGGCGAGCTTAAAGAAAAATGACTTCTAAACGCTTTTGTTTGTACAGGAGTTAGGGTTAGAAAGTCTTGATAACGTTCAGCATCATCTGCTGGTTGGTTGGCAGCAGTACTTTGATGAATAGACACAATCAGCATATAAATCTCATCAATATTAGCCACAATTTGTTTCAGCAAAGTTTTCTTTTCTTCTTCTATTGCTTCTGCGCTCTGAAGTAGCCTCCTATGTGCATCTTCGAATTGAGTAATGGATAGTTGGTGATTTGGCTTTACCAACAAGTTAGCCAACAGCTCTATGCTTTGTTGAATTAATGGCAATACACCCTTGTCTTTAAACTGTTTACGCAAATAAGGATAGTCATAATGTACTGCGCTAACCTGTTCGTACAAATCAATTAGGTTGATAGACTTCTCCAAGTAAATCCTAGCTCTAGCACTTAATTGACGAATAGCCTTGCGGTCGCTTAACAGCAATTGCCTTATTAATTCATGATAGTTTGCCAATTTAAGGTGTAACCGCATGTTACGTTCATTAAATCCAGACAGACTGATTGCAGGATTATACCCTATCGCCCTTAGCCGGAGTAAGGCAGCGGTCTCCCGCTCTGTTTGGGCAATCGCCCTGCTTAACGAACGGTAGGGAAAAACAGAAATTTGAACTAAGCTAATGAGGTAATACCAAATCCCACCCCAGAAGATATAGTTACCATACAGCAAGGCATCTTTGGGTTTTAAACCGATAGTAAAAGTAGCTAAGATAATACCTATTAATCCTATACCCGCCATACGCGGCCCCATTACCGCCGACATGGTAAGTAGAAAAGTAATGAGCACCACCACTGCAATCATTAACACGGGACTAACAGTGCTAAAAGCGGTTAACATCGCTATGACCGTAAAAATAAGCACACTGACCCAAGAGGTTTTAAACTTATCGCTTCGATTGCCAGGTAAATCCGTCATGCAAATCATTAGGGCACCAATGCCTACACCTATTCCGGTGGTTGGCCAGTCTATTCTATAAAAAAATATAATAGGAAGTACCACAGCTAAGGTATTACGCAAAGCATCTACCGTGTGTTCGCTTGTAAACAGGCTTTTAATTGCTAAAAAAAACTTTTGAAAGGAGTACCACATTTTCGCCGCAAAGGTAGTTATTTAGCGCCCAGTTTTCAGTTTGCAAAACTCAGTACGTACAGACAACTTTGGTCATTGGTTCAATTGTCCGCTTTACTGTCAGTCCTACCCTTTTATTGGTGCGTATAGTTTTGTAGTGTCATCATTTCTAATGCTCCACATAGTCCAAATCTTTGCTAAAGGTTTCTTTCAATTGGCTCAATGCAATCAGTGAAACCACGATACAAATCGCACCAACCACCATTGCGCCTTCCAAAATCCCTAACTTATCCTTAAAAAATTGAAAAGCCGTAGTGATGGCAATTAATGAGCCGCGAACGAAGTTGGGAACTGTAGTGGTAACTGTTGCCCTTAAATTGGTTCCGAATTGTTCCGCAGCTATGGTTACAAACGTAGCCCAATAACCAGAAGAAAAACCCAATAACAAGCTTAGCAAAATAAAACCTTCTGGCGTTAGACCAAAAGCGTAAAGGTAGATACTAACAGAAATAGCGGTTAGCATTAAGAAGATCAACATTACTTTTCTTCTAGATTTAAGTAGCTGAGATAATAAACCCGCCACAACATCGCCCACTGAGATACCGATATAACAGTACATAATTCCTTTTCCCGCATCTAAAACACCCGTTGAATTCAAAGCCTTACCGAACTCTGGCGAGAAAGTGATCAACACTCCTACAATATACCATAATGGCAAACCAATGAGGATACAGCACAAATATTTCTTGAATCTAGACGCATTATTAAATAACATGAAGAAATTACCCCGCTGTACATTTTCGTTTTCAGTTGTTTCTTTAAACATCCCAGATTCTACTAATCCAATTCTCAGTGAAAGTAATAGCAAGCCCATCCCGCCTCCGATGAAATAACTGGTTTGCCAAGTATAGCGTGCACTAATTAATGCAGCCATTACCGCGCCTAACAAGCCCACACAAGCTACAATCATAGTACCATAGCCCCTATTTTTCTTACTCATCGTCTCGGCAACCAGCGTTATACCGGCACCCAGTTCGCCTGCCAAACCTACACCTGCTATGAAACGAATTACGGTATATTGATCTACTGTAGTCGCAAAGCCATTGGCAATATTAGCTAGAGAGTAAGTAATGATTGAGCCAAATAGCACGCTTAATCTTCCTTTCTTATCACCTAATATGCCCCACAAAATCCCCCCTACCAACATGCCAAACATTTGACTATTGATAATCGTTGCCCCAACGCTAAGCATTTCCTCATCGGCTACACCTAAATCTTTTAAACTTTTTACCCGTACTACAGAAAATAAAATTAGGTCGTAGATGTCTACGAAGTAGCCTAGAGAAGCTACAATAATGATCAAGAATATATTCTTGCGTTTAGTCGTTTCGTTCATTTATAATTAGTTTGATGAGTGAAACTACAAAAATTTCAGTATAAAAAAACTAATTATTAAAAAAATTTAAAAAGAACACGGTTATATTAAAGTTTAAAGACAAAACACGCTTGAAAATGAAAAGCAATGGCTATAAAAGTATCAACAGTAAGCTTTACTGATGCTTCAAACTCAGCACATCAACGGTTCTAATCGCCGGCGTTAGGCCAAGCCCCATATCCGCTAATATTTTTAAAAGTATATCTTTATTTTCCGGTTGAAAGTTAAACTTCAAATCTAAAAGTTCAGTATTTCCACTTTCATCTATCACCAACTTGCGCAAACTACCAAAGCTTTCTAAAAACGTTGCAAAATCTGCCAGCGTAATTCCTTTTTGGTCTATAGCTCCATGTCTGGCAAAATAAGATCTGCTACCATCTGTATTTCGCTTCACTTGAGCAAACTTTGGCGGATCGACGATAGAGAGCACAAAAACTTCTTTTGTTTGCTTTTGTATTTTTGCATCGACTTTATATTTCTCCGCTAACGCTCGTTTCAGCGTTTCATGTAATTTAGATTTTTTGTCTACAATGATATCTAGACAGAAAACCCCTTCAGCCAGTGTTCCTAGACTATCAATAGTTCGTCCGTATGGGAAATCTCCGAACGCTTCTCTAAAAATAGAAGACAACGAAACGTTGATAAACGTAAGCCTTCGACCAGAAAAAGCTGGATTATCAAAGTGCGAAAACAACATGCCCCCTGCACCTTTAATTTGTGCCTGCCACAAAACCCTATGCTTTATTTTGTCATCTGCATAAAAATAATCTCTGACATAGTCTGTTGAGAAGTTATCCTTTTTATCTTCCAAATGCACTTGCTGCCCTTTTAACAAACTATCAATTACTTTAACGGTAATTTGCTCTGTATTGCTATAGCTGACCAATTTCCCATCCGCACCAATCAATACGCTATGCGGAATTAAACGATAAGGAAAGTACTTTTTTAACAACTCGGCAGTATCTACTGCAAAAGAGAGATCGATTGGTTTAACTTTTAAAAATTGTGCTATGCGTTCGACCGGCTCATTACCAACCGCGATTACTTGTAGCTGATCTTTATATTTTTGTTGCAATGCTACTACATGCGGCATCGCTTCTATGCAAGCCCCACACCAAGTTGCCCAAAACTCTAACCAAACCAACTTACCTTTTAAACTGCTCAGTTTGATTGTTTTTTTAGACGTATTAACCATCTCAAAATCAAAATCAGGGACATGGTCTCCTTTTTTTATTTGGGCGAATGTGAAGTTGCTAACCAACAATAGCACTAATCCTATTTTTTTCATCTGTTATAATTTGTGAGACGAAAATCAGCTAAAATAACTAACAATAAAGTTAATACAGGTTAAGTAGAGTTAATTAGTGTTAACTCTTGCGGATAAATTACCATATGGATATTATGTTTGTAACATGCAAAAGAGAATTGCTTACATCTTACTTTTAATGACTTGTTGCGTAGTCTTAATTATAGGACTTCAATTTTACTGGAATTACAGTAACTATAAAGTAACTGTATCTAATTTAAAAAAGGAAAGCAATAACGCTTTAGTTAATGCCGTAAAAATACAACAACAGTTTCGTCGCGACCAGATCTCAAGCAAAATCAAACGTTTGATGAGCGACACTTCATTTCTAACTATTACTTGTAACATCGATAATAGAGATAGCAATACAGTATTTGTAATCAACGATACGCATCCTAGGTTTAAGGAAGATACGGCAAGAAAAGTGAGTTTTTACAAAGCTGGCATAAATACTTTTACAAAAAAACTGAGAAAAATAACTCCTAAAGCTAAAGAAATATTCATTGAACATTTTATCAAAAACTTAAAAAGAGATTTAAGAGAAGGTATCATTTATTATTATACCCAAGGTTTGGGCGATAGTATCACGGCAGCGATAAATAGCAGCAAATTTGATCTTCTGCAACTAACCAATATTTACAAAAAAGAATTAATATCAAAGGGCATTAATGCCAGTGCTAAAATTGTATCTGGCAATATCAAAGCCGGTAGTTCATTCTTTCACACTAAAAAGATCGACGTTTCCCTAGTGCAGTTTGGCAAACAAGATGTGGTCTATGGCCTACTCGAAAACCCAAATCAGTATTATTTAAAAGAAATGAGGTGGATTTTATTAGGCACAGTATTACTGATCATTGTAGTCAGCACTTGTTTCTATTACACAGCGAAAACGTTACTTAGTCAGCAAAAATTGAGTTTACTCAAAAACCAGTTTGTAAGCAACATGACTCACGAAATTCATACGCCGCTAACCTCAATTAAGATCACTGCCGAAGCGCTCCAAAATCATGATATTGAAGAAGAAACTAAAACTGAATACCTTAGTATCATCCAACATCAAACTGACAAATTGATTGCTTTAACCAATCAATTACTCAATAAGGCGCGTACGGAAAATTTTGAAATTGATAAGATCGAAGATTTGGTTTTGGATGACCTAATTAGAAATGTAGTTAAACCTATGATAGATAACGGCACTAAATTCACTTACGCAGACAACAAATTGATAATAAAGGGTAATAAAATTCACTTGAGCAATGTATTTAGCAACCTGATAGACAATTCAATAAAATACAACCAGTCTTCGGTAAAATTCATAGCTGTGGAGGTTCGTCGCCATAAAGCTATGGTGCAAATAAATTTTATGGACAATGGGCTTGGGATTAGTGCAGCGGATGTCAAACATATTTTCGACCCTTTTTATCGCGTTACCGAAAATGACACCCATAATGTGAAAGGTTACGGTCTAGGATTAAACTATGTAAAAACCGTAGTAGAAAAACATGGAGGCTTTATCCATGTAAAAAGCGAAATTGGCAAAGGCAGTACTTTCACTATTAATTTACCCGATGAAAACTAAACCGCACATTTTGCTCGTAGAAGATGAACCATCTTTAGGAAAAGTAATTGCCGATAGTTTAAGTCGACAAGGTTACGAAATTACACATGCACTCAATGGCGAGAAAGCTTATAACTACTTTAATTCACAAACATTCCAACTCGCTATACTTGATGTCATGCTGCCTAATATGGACGGCTATACATTAGCGAAGCAGATAAGAAATGTAAATAAGGAAATGCCAATCCTATTTTTGACAGCTAAAAGTACGACCGACGATTTAGTAAAAGGCTATCAGAGTGGCGGGAATGATTACCTGAAAAAACCATTCAGTCTAGATGAACTTTATCTTCGGATATCAGAATTACTAAAAAGATATGCTACGTCAGCAATAGCGCATGACACACAAATATTGATAGGCAAATACCTATACCTACCTATCAAACAAGAACTTCATTACGAAGAAAATATAACCAAGCTATCTAAAAAAGAATGTGACGTCTTGCAATTCCTTTATAAAAATAAAAATCAGATCACCGATAGGAAATCGGTTTTAATACAACTCTGGGGCGACGATAACTTTTTCAACACGCGTACTATGGATGTGTTTATCACACGCCTTCGAAAACATTTTTTAAAGGACGAAACGATTGAAATACTTAACATAAGAGGCGTCGGCTACAAGCTGATATGCTAAACAACATTATTTAAACCAACCTTTACGCCAAAAGAAAATCACTTGCACCACCGCTATAAATGCCATGACCAATAAGGTATACTCGTAACCATGTGCCTGATAAAGCTCGGGCATGTTATTAGGCATTACTTGCCCAGTAACCGGGTCTTGTTTCGAGAAATTCATGCCGTAAATACCAGCTATAAAAGTTAGGGGAATGAATATAGAAGAGATGATAGTCAAAACTTTCATAATCTCGTTCATTCGGTTACTGATAATAGAAAGATACATGTCTATGTTACTCGAAGCAATTTCTTTCATGCTCTCTACCATGTCCATTAATTGAACGCAATGATCATAGGCATCTTTGATAAACATTTTAGTCTGCTCCGAAATTAAATCACTATCGGTACGTAAGATATCATTCATCTTATCTCGCTCTGGCCACACCACCCTTCTCATAGAAATCAGGTTTCTTTTCACCAGTTGGGTTTCGTACATCACAGATTTATCTGGTCGTGATAGTAGTTTATCTTCTAACCCATCCATATCTTCGCTCCACTGATTAAGCACGGAAAAGTAAGCATCTACGATCATATCCATCAATGCATACATCAAGTAACCCGTACCTCCAGTTCTTATATTTCCCTTGCCTTCTTTCAAACGACTACGAACTGCATCTAAACAGTCTTCGTAAGTTTCCTGGAAAGTATACAGCACATTTTTAGTTTGTATAAAAGATACTTGCTGATTTTCTAATGCACCATCTTCTGCCAGACGCAGCATTCTGCTGATGGCAAAATTATAGCCATTGTACTCCTCAAATTTAGGTCGGTGATAGGTTCTTGTGATGTCTTCTAGCACTAACTTATGAATATTCAGTTCCTCACTAAATATATTAAATAGCTCAACTGAATTCAGTCCCTTAATTTCTACCCAATAGGAGAAATCACTTTGTTTAGTTTTGCTAGAAATATCATGTAGGCTATGAAGTGGCACCACATCAAAAGCATCGGCACTAAAACTATACAAGTTAATTTTTGGCTTTTGCGAATTCGTGTCTATATATATAAAACCTGGCGTGGTACCTGGCTCGGGTACTACGTATCGCTTTTTTTTATGCTTAAAACGTATCGGTTTCGACATTATTCAGTACAGTAGGCAGTTTGCAGTAGGCTTTACTTTAGAAATAGTTCTTAGCTTGCGGGCCTTGATTGAAAAGTAAATCTACAATGCTTAAATTAGGAATAAACTCATTCCTGTCGCTAAACACTTGGAAATAGGGCTTTGTTTTAACATTGGGAACTTCCTTTTTAGTCATCACGTTTCTGTAATCAACTGTTACCTCTGTTTCATATTGTGCTGTAACTGTTAAATCTGAAGATAATTTCAATTGTTTAAATAGCCAGGTAAGCATGTCATAGTTATAATCGAAAAGGTATTCGTATCTCTTTTCATAAAATGGTGCCAAACCATCTTCATAAAACTCGAAATATGCAGAACTACGGTAACAAGTCTGCATACTTAACCAATGTAGGCGCTGCCAACGATCTTCATAACTAATTTTTACATCTTTATATGGGGTGTGAAGTTTAGCACCTCTGACTACGGGTACTACCAAATCCAAACTACCATTTGGAGACGCAATAGTTGCTCTATTTCTATAAGTCTGCTTAGGAAAATGTTCAAATTTTTCTAAGCTTAATTCAAAAGCGTTCTCTCTTAAAAGCGTAAAATAACTAACTGGGGGAAGATAAAATAATGGAAATATAGCTGGATTTTGCATCTGATATTTTAAGTTTGCAATTCAGCAGCCAAATTAATGATTAAAAAAGTTTTTTTGCACATAGGGATATTTTTTTTACACCTCTTCTCATTTCTTCCCCTACGGTTTTTATTTGCTATAGCTACAATTTTGTACTACCTGATTTACTATGTGGTTAAATATAGAAGAAAGGTAGTACGGAAAAACCTGACCAAATCATTTCCAGAAAAAAGTCTCACGGAAATCATCGACATAGAAAAGAAATTCTATAGGTATCTAACCGATTTGATGATGGAAATTGTAAAGATGAGTACTATTAGCGAAGCTGAAGTTAAAAAGAGAGTAAAGGTTAAAAATTTCGAACTTATAGAAACCTATTTCCAAAATGGACTTAGTGCACTAGCCTGCACAGGTCATTATTGCAATTGGGAGCTATGTATGATGGGGACCGGTTTACACCTATCAGCGAAGTCTAATGTGATTTACAAACCCATTAACAACAAAGTATTCGAAAAGTGGTTCAATACGCTACGAACTAAATTTGGAAACATATTTGTTCCAATGCGTCAAACTTTAAGAGAAGTTATTGCCACTAAAAATCAAACCACGCTTTTCTGTTTTGCCAGCGACCAAAGCCCAATTGCAAACGAAACACAGCATGTTATTGAGTTTATGAACCAAGCTACAGCTGTTCTTGTCGGTTTAGAAAAAATTGCAAAACAAACCAATCGTCCGGTCTTTTATTTTGATGTGAAACGAGTTGAAAGAGGATATTACGAGGTAGAATGCATCCCAATGTGTCTCAATCCCAAGGAAACAGAAGAACATGAAATTACAACTATGTTTTTTGACCATCTAACGAATACCATACAGAGCGCACCTGCTTACTGGTTATGGAGTCACAATAGATGGAAGGCAAACTTGTAATTTTATATCTCAAAACTTTATTTATATGGAACCTAACGTAGCTGTAGTAATTTTAAATTGGAACGGACAGAAGTTTTTAGAGCAGTTTTTGCCCAGTGTTGTAAAAACAAACTATCCGAATCTACAGGTTATTGTAGCCGATAATGCATCTACGGATAATTCTATTTCATTTTTAGCACAGCACTATCCAAACATCCGCGTAATCGTAAATCATCAGAACTACGGATTTGCCGAAGGCTACAATCGGGCATTAGCACAAGTGGAAGCAGACTACTTTGTACTACTTAATTCTGATGTTGAAGTTCCAGAAAACTGGATAACACCAGTAATTGATCTCATGGAAAGCGACAATAGCATCGCTGCTGCCCAACCGAAAATCAAATGGCAACAAAATAAGTCTATGTTAGAATACGCTGGCGCAGCTGGTGGTTTCATCGACAGCTTTGGTTTCACTTTCTGTAGAGGCAGAATTTTCGACAATTTAGAGGAAGATCAACAACAATACGACACTAACATCCCTATTTTTTGGGCGAGTGGCGCTGCATTTTTCATTAAAAGCAAAGCTTGGAAAGAAATTGGCGGTTTAGATGCAGACCTATTTGCCCACATGGAGGAAATTGACTTATGTTGGCGTTTAAAAAACCAAGGCTACCAGGTGGTTTGTTGTACTTCAGCTGAAGTTTATCATGTTGGTGGTGGTACGCTAGATGCAAGCAGTCCTTTTAAAAGTTACCTTAACTTTAGGAACAACCTGATCATTATGCAAAAAAACCTACCTTTTAGAGAGGCTCTAGTGAAGGTTTTTGTTCGTTTATGGGTTGATTTGGCAGCCTTGTTCCAATTTGCACTTAAAGGCCAGTTTAAGTTTGCGTTCTCAATTAATAAGGCACATTACCATTTCTTTAAATCCTTCTTTAAAACTGCTGCGAAACGCAGTGTTCAACAGCTCCCTTTAAAACGACATCAGGGAGTTTTAAAAGGCAGTATTGTATGGAAATACTTCATCAGCAAGAAAAAGAAATTTAGCGAATTGAAGGGTCTATAACTGCTCCTTAATGGTTTTTTCTACCCAATAAACAGTGTTACTTGCCAAACCGATTGTACTGAACTTCACTAAACCATCTTTCCCTATCACAACATGCGTTGGATAGGCCTTAACACCGTGTTTTTCGGTGTAAAATCTTCCATCAGGTACAATACCATAATTAAATGGCATCGTCTTCAGGAAACTATTTAAAGCATAAGCGTCATCTAAAGCAATTGCAATAAATACGACATCCTTATTTTCTTTATACTTCGCTACCAACTCGTTAAGCTCTGGAATTTCTTTCTTGCACGGTGGACAGTTAATGAACCAAAAATTAAACACCACAACTTTGCCGGTGTCTTTTTTAAAATCATACTTAACACCATTCAAATCCTTCATTTTATCAAAACGGAATTTCTCTCCATCCTTAAAAACTTCACTTGTGCGTGGCCTTGGCAAAGTAGCCGCACGCTCTTCTTTTTTACTTTTAATATTAGCTTTTTGCTCTTCAGTAAGTGCATAAACTACAAATTCAGGGTGATCTGAGTTGAGGCTTCCATTTACTTTAATTCCATAATCTCCATTTTCTGTTAATTTCTTCCACACTGCATAGGGATAAATGTTACCGTTCTCATCTTTAACGATTGATTTTTGATCTAACTTAAGCGTTTTACCTGTAATGGTTTGAGCTAGCAAATTGCTTAAAGTGAAGCAAAGTGCTAACAAGAGCGTTATTTTTTTCATAATTGTTATTGTTAAATTTTTTAATTGATAGCCGATGCTGAAGCGATAGACATTGATATAAATCTATTTCAAGAAGCTTTCCAGCGCCAAACGATAACCATCTAAGCCAAAACCAGTAAGCACACCTTTACAGTTCTTTCCAGTCAAGGATACATGGCGGTATTCTTCTCTAGCATAAATATTGGATACATGCACCTCCACCACCGGCGTTTTAATTGCTGCAATAGCATCAGCAATGGCCACAGAAGTATGCGTATAACCACCAGCGTTGATGATAATGCCATCATAAGAAAAACCAACCTCATGCAGCTTATTGATCAACTCGCCTTCCACATTACTTTGATAGTAGTCAATTTCAATAATGCTGTATTGCTCTTTCAGCTTTTCGATATAAACGTCGATACTTTCTGAGCCGTAAATAGAAGGTTCCCGTAAGCCTAAAAGATTTAAGTTTGGTCCATTAATGATTTGTATCTTCATGTTATTATTCCTGTAATTTTTTAAAATATGCTACAATTATTAAGTGCTGGAAACAAAAATGTACAGCGCTCGCCTAACAACAATATACTAACTGTATTTTTGTAGTGAGATTGCTTTAGGCAATGTTATAAAAAAGAACTCAGATAATGAACAACCGACCATACTTAAAAGGATTTGCTGCTTATCTAAAACTGGAGCGCTCATTAGCTGAAAACAGTATTGACGCCTATGCAAACGACGTAGAAAAGCTTCTTCAATATTTAGACGTTAACCACAAGGAGCTAGCTTTAACTAAGCTCACCTTAAAGGATTTGCGTGAGTTCCTCATATGGCTTAACGAGCTGGGTGCACAGGCCAGCACCCAATCCAGAGTAATTTCAGGCATTAAATCATTTTTCAATTATTTAGTACTAGAAGAGTTAATTACGGAAGATCCATCGGATTTGTTAGAAACGCCGAAGATAGCCAGAAAGCTACCTGATACCTTAAATCTCCAAGAAATTGATGCCTTAATTGATGCCATAGATGCTTCCAAACCCGAGGGAATGAGAAATAAAGCGATGATAGAGATGATGTACGGGTGTGGATTAAGGGTTAGCGAATTAACAGAACTAAGAATATCTAATATCTACGAAGAATCAGAGTTTGTTAAAGTGCTGGGCAAGGGAAACAAGGAAAGAATTGTACCTATCGGAGCTACTGCTTTAAAACTTACCAAAATCTATATTGATGAAGTACGCGTTCATTCAAAGATCAAAAAAGGCAATGAAGACTACATCTTCCTCAACCGCTTCGGAGCAAAGCTTTCTCGTATTTCTATTTTCAACTTGATCAAATCCTTAGCTATATCAGCAGGCATAAAGAAGACAGTTAGTCCGCATACGTTGCGACACTCATTTGCCACACATTTAATTGAAGGCGGTGCAGATTTAAGGGCTATCCAGGAGATGTTGGGACATGCAAGTATTACCACTACAGAAATATACACCCATTTAGATAGGGACTATCTGAAAACGGTAATTACAGCGTTTCATCCAAGAGCATAAAAAAGCCATCCCGATTTTTTCAGGATGGCTTCTCATTAAGATATAACTGAATTAATTAGTCGGTTTTTCTGCTGATTTACCTATTAAGTCCATAAACTGATCTAACTTAGGCGTAATGATAATTTGAGTACGTCTGTTTTTAGTCTTTCCAGCCGGCGTATCATTTCCAGCAATAGGATTGTACTCACCTCTACCACCTGCAGTTAAGCGTTTAGGATCTACACCATAGTTGTTTTGCAAACTTTGAACTACTGAAGATGCCCTTAATGCACTTAAATCCCAGTTGTTTCTGATGTTAGCCATCTTAATGGGCACATTATCAGTGTTACCTTCTACCAGAACTTCGTAGTCTTTGTAATCGGTAATAATTTTAGCAATTTTACCTAAAGTAACACTAGACTTGTCAGAAATCTCATAACTACCAGATTTATATAACATATTATCAGACAAAGAAATATACACTACACCTTTAAGTACTTGTATATCTACATCGCTCATCTCTTCTCTACTTAATGAACGTGTTAAGTTATTTGTTAACACCATATTAAGTGAATCGCTTTTATTTTTAGCAGCAATTAACTCTTTGATATATTTATTTGAAGTGTTGATCTCATCAACTAATTTTGAAATATTCACATTACCTTGACTACTTGCACTTAAACATTTGTTCAGTGCCTCTTGTAAATCCTTTGCATTAGCACGTTCTCTTGCAATGGCATCATCTAAACTTGTAATTCTCGTTTTAGCATTAGATAGCTCAGACTCTGTTCTAACCAGCTTACCGTTGATATCGTTGTATTGCTGTTGTACTTGATTAAAATTACCTTGCAGTTCAGCATATTTCTTTTTGCTAACCCCGCAGCTTGCTAGTAAAACAACACTTAAAATTGCTGATATTGATTTTAATTGATTCATAACAATTGCTTTAATTTATTTCGTTAAAAACCAACTACCCACAATATCTAAGCCAAAAAAAATTGCAAAGCCGTTTCTCAGCAGCAGAAAACTAGATCAAAATTGAGAAACTGAAGGAGAGATTTTTTGTACGCTAACCATACGTTCTTTTCCCTGCATATCTAGCCTCAACTTAATATCAATAAAACCTTTAGCAGCTAACATTTGAATAGTTTCCTTACCTAGACTAGCATTTATCTCGAAAAATAAATGACCACCATTTTTCAAATGCAATAGTGCGAAATCGGCGATAGCTTCATAGAATACCAAAGGTTTTTCATTACTTACAAAAAGCGCAGTATGCGGCTCATTAGCTAATACATTTTCATGCATCTGCGGCTTTTCGTCTTCTTTAATATACGGCGGATTACTTACGATGATGTCGTAATTTGAAGGATAGGTTTCAGTGCAGTTGAGTATGTCATCTTCAATAAATGATACGCCAACTTCATTTAGTAATGCATTTTCCTTTGCAATTGCCAGGGCCGCCGACGAGATGTCGACAGCAGACACATATGCTTTAGGTAAATGTTTTTTCAGCACTATGGCTATACAACCACTCCCCGTCCCAACATCAATGATATTTAAGCTCTTGACATTTCGGCTGTCCTGATCACCGAATACTGTTGACTGAAACCTATCTAATACCCACTCTACCAACTCTTCCGTTTCTGGTCTAGGAATCAACACTGATGAATTTACTTTAAATTTCAATCCGTAAAATTCAGTATGTCCGATGATGTATTGAATGGGCGTTCCTTTAGCCAAACCAAGCAAAATATTGTTCAGCTTTAACAAAGCTGTATCTGGAGCTGACTTTTGCTTTTTTAAGATATAATCTGTTTTTTTATAGCCGAGCACATCTGCTAAGGCAATAAAGAAAAGCGATTCTATTTCATTTTCATCATATAAGGCCTTTAACTTATCCTGATATAAAGCGCTGAGTTCATTTAATTTCATCTTTTGTATTTCCTCCTTAACAGCGTATAAATTTAAGGCAAAAATTGATTCAAACATCTATTGAAGTAGATAATTGTGAGCTACGATAGCCAAGCTACCTCAAACTACTCTATTTCAAAAAATTATACCTGCACATCTAAATCCCTGAGATGGTTCAATATTATTTGATTTTTATATCCGGGTAATTCAAATCTTAAAGCATAGCATATCACACACCATCAAATGTCAAAATAAAATCTATTTTTGCAGTGATGGAACATGAGTTTTACATGCAACGCTGTTTAGAGCTAGCAATCATAGGTTCGGGAAATGTGAGCCCAAACCCTATGGTAGGCTGCGTAATTGTTCATGAAAACCAAATTATTGGCGAAGGCTACCATCAAGAAATTGGCAAAGCACATGCAGAAGTAAATGCCATTAAAAATGTAATCGAAACTTACGGAGATCGAGCCACTGAATTATTAAAAAACGCCATTGCTTACGTTAGCTTAGAGCCTTGTGCACACTTTGGAAAAACACCTCCATGTGCCGATTTACTCATCAAACATCAAATCAAAAAAGTAGTGATTGGCAATACAGATCCTTTTGAGAGTGTTAACGGGAAAGGAATCGAAAAGCTCAAAAATGCAGGTATCGAAGTAGTATCGGGTGTTTTAGATGAGCAGTGTAAGGCATTAAATAAACGTTTCTTTACCAGAATTAATCAGCATAGACCTTATTTCATCCTCAAATGGGCACAGACTGCAGATGGCTTTTTTGCACCATCAGACCAGTTACAACAATGGATTTCTGGTTCAGAAGCAAAAATACTAACGCATCAATGGCGCAGTGAAGAAGATGCAATTTTGGTGGGAAAAAATACGGTGTTAATAGATAATCCCCAGCTCAACACGAGAGAAGTGGTAGGTAAAAATCCAATCCGTCTGGTTATTGACAAGAACTTGGAAATCCCAAATCCATACCATATCTATAATAACGAAGCTAGAACGATCATTTTTAATGAAGTAAAAACTGATGTTATTGAAAACACTCACCTTGTACAAATGGAAGACATGCACTTTTATCTACCACAAAAGATCGCATACCAATTGTACTTAATGGATATCCAATCGGTAATTATTGAAGGTGGAGCGAATGTACTGAATCAGTTTATAGCTGCCAATTTATGGGATGAAGCTCGTATATTTACTAGTCAAACACAATGGCAACAAGGTATTAATGCACCGAAGATTAATGGCCAAATAATTGAAAGTATTGTTGTTGGAAATGATAACCTTCAAATTTGGAAGCGATAACTTAATGTAACATTTAATGATAAGTAATTTTAGAAGCAAATATGGTTTATTTGGTATTGAGTATCGTTTGTAGCGTAACCGTTGGCGTATTATTTAAGCTAGCAAGACGTTACCAAATTAACCTTATACAGGCCATTACCTGGAACTATCTCTTTGCTATCGGCTTAAGTTTGATGTGTTTCAAACCCGATTTCTCGACACTCAGCACGGCTCACCTCTCGCCTATTTATTGGGCTTTGGGTATCATTATGCCATGTATCTTTATATTTCTTGGCTTATCCGTACGTAATGCGGGTTTGGCCAGAACAGATATCGCCCAACGTCTATCCTTATTTATTTCATTAAGTGCGGCTTATTTCCTTTTCAAAGAAAACTTCGATAGATACAAGGAAGTTGCCATTGTATTCGGCTTCGCCGCTATCATTTTCACGATGTACAGAAAGAGCGACCGAATATCTAATAAAAGAAGTTGGCTCTACCTATTGCTGGTTTTTATAGGTTTTGGAACGGTTGATGTTCTCTTCAAAATGGTGAGTCAAATTACTATTATTCCTTACACCACTTCTCTTTTTATCATCTATTGCATTGCATTCCTACTATCTATCAGCTACCTGCTTATCTTAGTAGTGCGTAAAAAGACCAAACTTCAGTTGATCAATTTTTTTTGCGGTTGTATTCTAGGCATTTTCAACTTCGGAAATATCCTCTTTTACCTTAGGGCACACAGAGAAATGTCAGAGAATCCATCTACCGTATTTGCAGCCATGAATATGGGCGTAATCATAGCTGGAACTTTAATTGGCATCTTTGTTTTTCGCGAGCGGTTAAGCAAGTGGAATTATTTAGGGTTAGTGTTAGCGCTCTTTTCGATTATTCTAATCACTCTATCAAAAATTTATGCTGTTTAGCGACACCTACCAGACGATCACACAAACAAGTGAAGGTATCTTTAGAGACAAAGGCAGTAAGTTCATCGCCTATGCCTACCCCATCAAAAGCGAGGCATCAGTGAAGGAACTCATTGCTACATTAAGAACAGAACATAGTAAAGCTAGACATTTTTGCTGGGCACTACGCTTAACCCCAGATAGAAATATACATAAGTTCAATGACGATGGCGAACCTTCTGGAACTGCTGGTAGACCTATACTAAATGCACTGCTATCAGCTGATATCACTAACATATTAGTGGTCGTAGTTCGGTACTTTGGAGGCACCTTATTAGGCGTGCCCGGCTTAATCAATGCGTATAAAACTGCTACAGTAGATGCACTAAGTAATGCAGAGTTGGTAACCAAAACGGTAAATGATGTTTATGAACTAGAATTTGATTATTTAATGATGAATGACGTAATGCGCATCATCAAAGAAGAACAGTTAACTATCCTGAGCCAAAATTTCGATACCTATTGTAAATTAACTTTTGAGGTAAGAAAGGCAAATCTGAACATTGTAATTAGCAAATTAGATAAAATCGAAGGTTTGAAAATCGTATATTTAGGCACAGTTTAAATCAAGAGATCAGTAGTCAGGGATCAGTAATTAGCAGTTTACAGTCTCAGCCTGCAATTAACAGTAAACCGAATCAGGAAGTAAACAACAACCAAATGAAATTATCAGCAGCCGATTTAATCATCAATCCAGATGGAAGTATCTACCACTTAAATCTACTTCCAGAAGATATTGCAGACACCGTGATTACCGTAGGCGATTTGGATCGTGTACCAGAGGTGAGCAAATACTTTGATCGTATTGAGCTGAAAAAGGGCAAAAGAGAGTTCATCACGCACACAGGCTATATTGGCAATAAAAGAATTACCGTAATTTCTACTGGCATTGGCACTGACAATATAGACATTGTTTTTAACGAACTAGATGCCTTGGCAAATATAGATTTCGAAAAAAGAACAGTTAAAGAACAGTTAAAATCATTAAATATTATTAGGATTGGCACTTCTGGTGCTGTACAGCCAGATATCCCAATGGGTACGGTTTTAGCATCGTCTTATGGCTTAGGTTTTGATGCCTTAATGCATTACTACGAACAAGCACTTAACTCAGAAGAGTCCATTGTGTTAAAGGATGTCAATACGCATTTTTTAGGTTTAGCGGGGATCAAACCTTATTTAACTGGAGCAGATGAAAGTTTACTACAACAGTTCGCTTTTGATATGCCTACTGGAATCACAGCAACAGCACCGGGATTCTATGCTCCACAAGGTCGTCAAGTACGGGCCAAAAATACTGTCGTTGATTTCATAGGCCAACTTAACACCTTTAAAAGTGGTGATCAACGTATCACTAATTTAGAAATGGAAACCGCTGGCATTTATGCTTTATCCAAAACGCTTGGTCACAAAGCACTATCCATTAATGCCATCTTAGCTAGCCGAGTGAAATTTGAGTTTAGTAATAACCCAAATGTCATTGTAGAGAAAGCAATTCAAACTATTTTAGAGCGCTTATAAGTTAATGGGATTTGCAAAAGGCTTAAGAAACATACTTCTTCCAATTATTGATTTTTTTTATCCTCCATTTAGGAAGATATTTGATTTACAGACCTTTCGATATGCCGTTTGTGGAGGTAGTAATGCTGCTTTAAACCTCTTACTCTTCTATATAGCTTACAATTTTATATTTCAAGAAGAAGTTATCTATTTATTAGGGTATCCTGTCACCAGATATATAGCAGCTTATTTTATCGCACTATCGGTTAGCTTTCCAGTAGGTTTTACGCTTAACAAATTTGTAGTTTTTCAGCAATCAAATTTGCAGGGCAGCGTGCAATTGTTTCGCTACGCGTTTGTAACGGTATCGAGCATTGTATTTGACTATCTGCTCTTGCACTTTTTGGTAGGCTATCTAAATTTCTGGGCAACGCCGTCACAAGCAGTCATCATTGTGCTATTATCACTTTATGCGTACTTCTGCCAAACCTATTTCACTTTCAAAACCGTTAAGCAATAGTAGCAATAAACTCAGAGATGGTATAGCTTGGGTAATTGTTTTTTTTGATCCAAGTCATTAAATTATCCAATCTTTCAGTCATTTTAACTCCACTGTTTCTGCTTACATATCCTGGAAAGCCAAATCGTTCCTTATCGCTTAAATCAAAAAACTCCCAAGGATGGAAATAGATGTTGATGTAGCCATCTTTGCGATACGCCTTATTAAAAATATGCTTGTAATACCATAATGGGAAGTTATGAAATGACAACCAAAACAAGGGAATTCTAAATATTGGTGTCACAGAAGCCGGTAGCTGGATCACCTTACCTTGTCTAAAATGTGTTCTGGGAATATTTAAGTTATTATATCTTCCAGGCAAATAAGTTGGGTTAATAGAGCTATTATAGATATAGCCAGCGGCTTCAATTTCTTGTTCACTTACGGGCATCATCCTTGGCATTCTAAATCCTCTGACAGGCAAGCCAGACAATTCTTCAAGTTTTAACCTAGATGCTAATAAATCTTTATTTTCAAACCTAGAGTGGTAATAAGTATGCGAAGCCAACTCGTGCCCCCCCTCCTTAATGCGCTGTATTACATCAGGCGCATTGATGGCAAAAGTAGCAGTAGAGAAAAAAGTAGCTTTAAATTGATGCTTGGCCAATAAGTCTAAGATGATATGACAACCCTGAACAGAAATATTTATTTGATCTTTAAAAGAAATTTCCTTGCCATACTCAAAAGGCATATCAAATTCTTCAATATCAAAGCTTAACAATACCATATTACTTAATGTTGGTTGATCTAATGATGTAAGTTGGGCGGTTCTTACCCTGCATAAACATCTTACCGATGTAAATACCTATGATTCCTAAAATTACAAGTTGTAAGCCGCCAAAAAATGCTACAGTAACAATAATGGAAGCCCAACCGCTCACGTGCCTGGCAAAGAAATAGGCGTGAATGACGTAGGGTATATATAATAGCGAGATCCCAGATATAAAAAAGCCTAAATAAACTGCCATGTGTAGTGGTTTAACGCTTAAAGAAGTTACACCCTGTACAGCCAATTTTCGCATCTTACGCAAACTGTACTTGCTAGCTCCAGCAAAACGCTTACTGGGCATATAATCTATCGCATACTGCCTAAACCCTAGCCATTTAACCATCCCCCTAATGAAAAGGTCGTTTTCAGCAAAGCCTCTAAAAACGGACACTACTTTCGCATCCATCAATCTAAAATCTGCAGTACCAGCTTCTATTTCCGTGTCAGACAAAGCATTTAATAGTTTATAAAAATAGGCTGAAGTTTTGCGCTTACTTGCCGGCAAAGCTGGATCATCTTCGCGTCTAGTGTAAACTACATCATAACCTTCCTCCCATTTTTGAATCATCTGTACAAATAATTCTGGCGGATGCTGTAAATCTGCATCTAGAGAAATTACACAATCACCATGTGCACTGTCTAAGCCAGCTTTTAAAGCCGACTGATGTCCGAAATTTCTTGAAAGTTCAATGTAAAAAACCCTAGGGTCATTTGCTGCAATTTGCTGAACAACAGACAAGGTGCCATCTGAGCAGCCATCATCTACTATTATAATTTCATAATTATAGGCGAGCGTATTAAAAACTTGTTCTATTCTCGAAACAATAACCACAATGTTTTCTTCTTCATTGTGTGCGGGAATGACTATAGAAATCAGTTTATTCATGAATTTGCATTTACATGGTCGAATTTCTTAAACATCAATTGATAAGAAATCACTAACCAAACAAGTATACAAGGCAATGCCTTTAAAGAATAGGGTTTAATATAATTTTCTCTGATGAACTTAGGGAACAGATCAGAAGGGGAAAAACTGGTAAGTAATAAGGCAAATACAAAAAGTGTTATTACCCATGGGTTGTAAGGCTTATTTTGCACCATTAACCAAATGGCCACACCTGTAAAAGCAATTATATAGGTTGGTGACTCAGAAGAGTTGCTAAAGATTACTGCAAATATCAAGGTAGAGGCTAAGTAAAGTAATCTAAAATCAAGGTGACCATACGCCTTGATCCGCAGGTAAGGAATAGTAAACAAAACCAGTCCACCAGCTAAAAATGGTAAATTAGGAATATGAATATTTCCCGAAATACGCCTCACCATGCCCATCACCGAGATGTCTTGCATAGAGGTTAGACTTGCGTTTAGCTGCTGTTTTTCTGACAAAGATTGATACCAATCTTGGTAACACTGCAGGATATAATTTGGGGAGAAAAAAATCATCGGCAGCACGAAAAAAATCAATGCCCATATCATACATCCGGCTATAAAAGTCCACTTCTTCTTTACGAAGAAAAAAAATGCCAGTCCTACAATACCGTACAATTTCACAAAAGTGCCGAGCATAATCAGCATTGCTGCCCAAAAGTTCTTTTGCTTTTCTATCAATGCGAAGGTCAATACGACAATAGCTGCAATAGATATATTAAACTGAAAACTAAACAAAGCTGTCAATAGCTCGTGTGCTACGATCCAATAAACCGCATTTACTTTTCTGTAGGCGAGCGGTAGCTGTTTAATTGCAAAATATAAGAACGCCGTATTGGCCAACTGCCACAACAACGTACCCATAGCATCTGGTAAAACTGCAAACGGCGCAATTAACAATGAAAAAAATGGGCCATAATGATTGGTATCTCCGTATTGATCTGGATAAGCTAAATAAAGATTTAGCCGCTCTAAAGCATGTATATACACATGCTTAAAAATTAAATAATTATTATAAGAACCCTTACTATATTGCTTTAGTGTCGCAATAATGGCAAGCAATATCCAAACGGCAAAAATCAACCGCCTATCATTGACTATTTTTTTAAGAAAATCCATAGAGCGAATGTGCAGTTATAAACTAACTTTGTAAATAGTAGTTTGATGGTAAACTTCCTCTGGCGCTAAAACTGTAGAGGGAAATTCCGAGATATTGATGGAATTAGGCGCGTGCTGCGTCTCGACACAAAAAGCATCAAACTCCCCATACGATTTTCCAGCCTTACCATTTTTCACCTTGAGATGTTTAGCGGTATAAAGGTGAGCTACGGGTTCTGTAGTATATACAGCTAATGTTAATCCACTCTCGTCATTAGAAGTCTTACTTGCCAAGGTCAGTTCACCGTAATTTTTATCTAGTACATAACTCTGATCATAACCATTAACTTCATCCCAACCTTCTTCAAAAGATTTTCCTTTTCTAAAATCGTGATGCGAACCTTCAACCTCCACTAGTTTCCCTGTAACCACAAAGTTATCATCTTGTTCTAGCCAATTTGAAGCATTCATTTGGTGACGATGAGATTTGATGTTGCCTCCATTTGGAGAAAGGTTAAAATAGCTATGATGAGTTAAGTTAATTGGCGTAGCCTCATCTGTATCGGCCTGATAAGTTAAAATAAGTTCATTGTTATCAGTAAGCGTAAATCTTAATTGCACCGCTAGATCACCTGGAAAACCTTCTTCCCCATCTTCACTATAGTAGTGGAAAACCACTGATGGGCTTGGTCCTTCCGTTAGTTCAATAATATCCCAAACTTTCTTATCAAATCCTTCATTTCCTCCGTGAAGACAATCATTCCCATTATTCTGAGGTACTTGGTAAGTCACACCGTCTACGGTAAATTCACCATCCTTAATCCGATTAGCGTACCGGCCAATAACTGCACCGAAATAGGGGTACCTAGCCAAATAGTCTTCACTGATATATCCCGCAAAATCATCAAAACCTAGAACAATATCTTGAGCTTCGCCCTTCTTATTGTTCACAATGAACTTATTGATGATGGTACCGTAGTTAAATAGCTTTACATAGGTGCCTTTGCTATTGCTAAGCTCTACTGCTATTACCTCTTTTTCGTTTATTAATATACCTGTAGCTATTTGGTTTGCTTTCATTATTCTTATCTTAGCCTTCCTTTTTTAAAGGACGTACAATAATAATTAAATATCGGCACATCGCCTAATTAAGAACAAGGATTAAGGAGCAAGGAAGAACTTATGCTCATCATTCTTTATTTCAAAATAACAAGTAGCGATTTCGCTGATGGAAAATTGAAGCAACACACCAACAAATGAAAAAATTAAAATTAGACGAGCTTAACAGAGTTGATATAGATGGTTTTAAAGCGCAGGAAAAATTACCGGTAGTTATTATGCTCGACAATGTACGTAGTATGCATAATGTAGGTTCCGTTTTTAGAACTGCAGATGGGTTCTCTGTAGAGAAAGTGGTACTTTGCGGCATTACTGCACAACCTCCACACCGTGAAATTGAGAAAACAGCCTTAGGCGCAACACAATCTATAGCTTGGGAACATATCGACGATACGCTTACTGCCATAGAAAAATACCGCAAGTTAGGTTATCAAATCATTGCTATAGAACAAGCTCAGAATAGCATCATGCTTAATAAAAACCAACCTACTTTAACCGAGAAGTATGTGCTGATTTTTGGAAATGAGGTAAATGGTGTAAGTGATGAAGCTATGGAAACGATAGATAAATGTATCGAAATACCCCAGTTTGGCACTAAGCATTCTTTCAATATCGTCATATCTGCCGGAATTGTACTTTGGGATTTCTTTGCTAAAATGAAACTATAAGTAAAATTACGATTTTAGATTTACGAATTACTATTTCTCAACTTCAGTAACTAAGCAAATGGAAAATCATTTTTTGAAAAAACTGCAAATTAAAACGGGCTTTAACGTAAGTATAGTTAATGCACCAGCAAATGCAGCTACGATATTTGTAGACATCCCTGCAGAAGTAGAAATTAATTACGAGACTAAACAAAACAGCGATGCTTACCTCCTATTTGCGATCACGAAGGCAGATTTGTTCACTGCTTTGGAAGCTATAAAAAATTCCATCAATGATAAAACCGTTGTATGGATTTTCTATCCAAAAGCAAAAACTGCCTTAGCTGCCGATCTAAACCTGATGCAATCATGGAAAGATTTATCTACCTACAACCTCGCTCCTTGCGGCTCTGTTGCCGTAGACGAAATCTGGACTGGGCTAAGGATTAAACCAGAAAGCAGTCAGAAGCGATCTGGTGTAGGAAACGCTGAAATTGCCAGTAACGAATACGGTAAATACATTGATGTTGCTAATAAGGTCGTGACTTTGCCAGAAGATTTAAAAACCGCGCTATCTGCTCATCCTACAGCTTTAGCTTTTTATGAAAAACTAGCCTATTCCCATAGAAAAGAATATGTATTGTGGATTGTAACTGCAAAACAGGAAAAGACTAGGCTAGATAGAATTCAAAAGATGATGGAAAAATTGTTAGCGCGCAAGAAAAATCCATCTGAGAAATAAGTGCAAAACAAAAGCAATTAGCCGCTGTTAATACTGCATGAGCAAAAACCATATCTTATTCACTTTTATGCTATTAGCTAGCATTTATAGCGCTAAGGCACAAACACGTAGCGACAAGCTTTACACCGTAAGTGGAGTTGGAACGTCTATACCTGTTGGTGATGCGTCAGATATTTTTGGCCCGAAAATATCTACCACATTAGGGTTAAATTTAGGCTTAGGTAATGGTGGTTTGTTTTTATATCCAAAATTTAGCTTGCATGCATTTACCTATAATGCTGCCAGACCAGATGAAGATTTTACTTATACTGCTCAAAATGGACGGGCTACCACCTATTTGCTTAACGTAGCTTTAGGCTACAGAAAAATGGCTGGAAATTTTGCTTTTTATGGTTTTGTTGGTGGTGGCGGTGGTTTTATCCTTACCCCGAGAGCAGAAGTGAATAACCCCGCACTGCAAGTTAACCTAAGCAATCAAAGTCATTTTATGCCAATGTTAGAAGGCGGCGCAGGTGTAGAGTATAGTTTAGGCAGACTTTCGATCTTTACCGAAGTAAGTTACATGAACGGCTTCCAAAAAATACAAGACAGGAATTTTACGACAATGCCGCTGACGTTTGGGATTAAGCCTAATTTGAGCAAGTTGTTTAACAAGTAGGTTTATTGAATAAGTTCTTTAAGATTCCCGCCTACGTGGGAATGACGTGATCTATAATATTAATGTTCAACTAATACTTTTAACAACTCCTTCATTCCTGCTGTAGCGCTTTTTTCAATTCTTATCACATTTGCTAATCCAGCAACTGGCGGTATTTTAGGATCAATGATATATTTAGGCACATGATACGGTACGTAGTCTATCAAACCTGCCGCTGGATAAACTGCTAATGACGTTCCAATCAGTACGAAAATATCTGCCTGCGAGCAAATTTCTGCTGCTTTTTCAATCATGGGCACTGCTTCGCCAAACCATACTACATGCGGACGTAATTGAGAGCCCCATTTGCATAACTCTCCCATTTTAATTTCATCTCCCTTGATGGGATAAACTAGTGAAGCTTTTCTAGAAGACTGGGCATAAGTGATGATACCATGAAGATGGGTAATGTTGGTAGAACACGCTCTTTCATGTAGGTCGTCTATGTTTTGTGTAATAATGGCCACTTCAAATTGTTTTTCCAATTCAGCTAAGGCGATATGGGCTGTATTAGGTTGAGCTTCCAAAACTTGTTTTCTACGTTCGTTATAAAACTTTTGTACCAAATCAGGATCTCGTTGCCAAGCCTCGGGTGTAGCTACATCCATTACATTATAGCCTTCCCATAAACCATCGGCATCTCTAAAGGTTTTTAAACCACTTTCTGCACTGATACCCGCACCCGTTAAAACCACAATTTTCTTCTTCATGACAATAAAGCTAACAAAAAAAGCCCTTTTGCGTTGCTACAAAAGGGCTTCAATTTTATATTTTACGATTATGCAATCGCAGTTCTGTAACCCAAAGAAGGGAATTTTGATTTCAATACTTCGAAACCCGCAAACATAATTGCCGAGTAAATTAGCGTACCATAAAGGAACTTCAATTCGAAAGGAATTGCGGCTACTAAACAAGCCCAAAAACCAGCAACAGTTTGCGGATAATAGGTTGAACCAAACCAAACACCAAAATCAGAAACGATCCAGTGAATGAAAACCCCAACCAAACTAGCTGCAAAAACGTTAGTGATGGTTACCTTGTTCACCAATACTTGCGCTGATAGAACCATTAACGCAAATGCAATGTAAGTGTAGTACCAACCTTGGTAAAATCCGTAGTTAACTCCCATGGTCATCGCCAAGCCTAAATCGCTTAGTAACAAAACGAGCATTGGCAATACGTAAGCAGAAAATCTGTTTTTAATGTAACTACCGCTAAAAATGGCTACTGCACCCACACCCGAGAAATTAGCGAATAACCTAAAATCTGGCGAAAGCGGTGCAATCATTCTGAGACCTATAATAAAGGCAATGAATGTTAGCAGTACTAATAGTCTGGCGTTTGATTTTCTTTCCATTTGATATACGAGTTGAATTGCAAAGTTAGTAAAAATTTGATTTTGGTTAATTGTTTAACGACTTATTTGGTTAATCGTATTTCGACAACTACTTTATATTCAAATCTACAGCACCCTTAATATCTGTTGAGATCTCTCCCAAAACACCAGCATTAACGTTTTGTGCAGTATAAACTTTAATAAAATCTACTGTTTTTAAGTTGACTTTCTTGCCATCTTTATCTACAGCCCAAGAAAGATCGAAACTATTGTATTGTTTGTTTGCATAATCATCTCCAGCAGAATAGCTGTCTGTATAACCCCATTCAAAAGGAGCGTTAGTTACAAAGCCAGTAGTACCTAAAGTAGAAGGCAATAAAGTTCCTTTAAAAGTGATTTTATCTTGATTAGCTGCAAACGCAGGATAATAATTTCTAGTACCTCTTGAAATGTTAAGTACTTCGCCCGACTTACCTTGGTTATCTGTCCAAGTTACATTTGTTGCCGCTTTAGGATTGGTGTAGGTAATTTCGTAGTTTTTGATAGTAGTTGCTTTGCTATATTCGCTTCCAGCTAGTTCATACCATTCATCATCTGGCAAACCGTTACCATTTTTATCTTGACTCACCATTACAATACCTGGCTCAGAAAATGGATAAGTTCCCCCAGATGGATTGCCATAAATTCCAAAATCTGCACCTTCTTGATTTTTCACCGAGTGATCAAAACCGAAAATAATATAGCCACCAAAGCCACCTAAAGAAACTGAATTTAATATACTGCCAACCAATTTTTGAGCTTGCTCCGGCGAACCAACCGTAGCTTGATTGATATGCTGACCAGGCGCTGGCAAATATTCGAAAACCCTGCTGATATATTTACTACTATTTGCACCCGGTTCAGTTACTGGGACAGGCACATTGATTTGGTAAGTGTACGAAAAGCTGCCCAAATCGTTAGTGCCTTTGTAAACTAAAGTGTAATCGCCAGCCAGGGCAGGTTTAAACGTGTAGCTGGATTCTTTGCTCACTACTGTATTGTTCAAAGTCCACTCGTTATTTAAAGTTTTGCCTTCAGCGATGTTAACCGCAAATTTCTTTTCTGTATTTAACGCAACAGTTAAGGATTTATCACTTACTTCCATACGGAGGTCAGGGAACATTTCTTGTTCATTTTTACTACAAGCGAATAGTAAGGTTAAAAGTAAAAAGGGAAGTAAAAGGTATTTTTTCATGTATTTGTATTGTTAATGTATTTATAAAGATGGTTGTATGGACTAATTATTTGACACAAATCTAGTACGGTAATTAAATGCTGCAATCTTTGGAAAACTACCAGATGCGAAGCTATATTTAACTTTTCCATCCTTGCCAAACATAAAAGCCTTGCTAGTTTTACTATCCGCAACCGCTACACTTTGATCAAGCGGATTGATACTTATACCATAAGGAGTTCCAATAGCGGTGCCGTCAGTGATAAGGCTCGCGCCCAATTTACCCGTAGCAATGTTGATAGCTGTAACCTTCGGCGCACTATAAACATCTTGTGTTGTCCAAGCTTGATTACCAACAATTTTGATTACGCCCAGATCAGCACTTTCAGTTTGGGTGACCACATCGGTGCTTGCATTTATTTTTTGTAAAGCAGGCAAGATATTGAAGTAATTACCCCAAGAGTTCACGAACAGTTCGCCAGTTGCCGCAACTGCAATTTGTTGAGGATTGTAATTAACAGTGATATCTTTAGTTTTTGAAAATGTTACCAAATCAATTACGACAACTTTATCTTTTAAACTATTGCTCGACAGATAATAATCTGAACCGGCAACATATAGTTTACCATTAGCAACAGCTAAACCTTCTAACCCAGCAGCATTGTCGTTCCCATTTTTTAATTGTAAATCTGCGTCTACCGTTAAACTAGCCGTATCGATACGACTGATTACCCCGTCATATCTAGATACATAGGCTTTATTTTTGTAAAACGTAATATAGCGAGGTAAGAAACCATCATTTGTAGTATTGAAAGGTATACGTTTGATAGATTTTCCAGTGCTTACCTCCATCACATCGACAAAAGATTGAGCCTTCCCCCCTATGCCTGTCACTACACAATACATTTTACTGCCATAAACCTGTAAGTCATTTGCGGTTTCTCCTAACTTACTACCATTTACTTTCTCGTAAAAATCTGCGACCACCGTTTTATTTTCAACATCATAATAAGTGATGCTACTATTATTATTACCCATGGTACCTTCATTTAGCATATAGATACCTTTGGTTACAATCTCCTTCTCGTATGATCTCTCTGCTCTATCTTTTTTACAAGCACTTAGTGTTAAAGCAAACGCAGCTAAGGCTAAGACATTAAATTTCGAGTAATTCATTTTATTCATATTCATTTATTTTTAATTCTATTTATTTTACAAAAACCATATGCCCTGGTATATCTCCTGTGGTTACCGACCATTTTAACTTTCCAGCAGAAGTGTAGCAATGTAATTGCCCTGGCGTTACATAATCCTTGGCATCGGTTACGTAAATATCTTCCGAAGCTGGATTTACCACAATGCCATAAGGCATCATGATGTTGGCTTGTGTACCATCAGTAATGAAACTCTGCGATAGCACCGTTTCATCTTTCACGTTAATTTTGTTGTAGGTAATGGTATAACCTCCTGCGCTGTTGCTCCACTCGGAACTATATACATAAGCAATATCTTTATGAATAGCTAAGTTGCTGGCAGGTATATCAAATTTCTTTTTTACTGCATCCATTTTGGTATCTATCACATATAAGTTAGAACCAATTTTATCATAATCTCCACGAGAACTCACATACAAATCGCCATAGCTATCTGCTTTTAAACGATGAAGATTAATAGCCACATCAATATCTTTTACTTTTGTTTCGGTAGTTAAATTAATTACCGATACCGTCCTGTCGTAGTTTGTTGCGGTATAGCCACCAGAATTAGCCACGTACAGCTTCTCTCCAACAACCACCAATTCTTCTGGCTGTCTGCCTACATTAATTTTGGCACCAACAGTTAAAGCAGCCGTATCAATTACCGCCACGTAACCTTCATAAGAAGTTACATAAGCTTTGTTTTTGTAGAAAGCGACATTTCTACAGTTGGGGATATCTACCTGCGCTATTCGCTTCGCAGTTTTTATATTCATTACCTCTACCTTATTCGAACCATTTACCACTACGTACAAACGAGATCCGTAAGCTTTCACATCGTTACCAGTATCTCCCAAACCTAAAGTTACCTCTGGATTAGCAGCCTTGTAAACATCTCTTTTGTAACTACCATTGCTAAAATCATAAAAATCTAAGTCGCATTTGTTTGACCCGAAATTACCCTCGTTAAGTACAAAAAGTCCACTAACCGCTTCGATGTTCTCCGGTTCTGGCACCACCTTATCTTTTCTACAAGAGAAAAGCGAAGCTGCCAATAAGACTAAAAGGCCCGTTTTGCGTAAATCTATATTCATTGTTTTATGTATTTTAAAAATTTGCATATACTGAAAATCTAAAGTTCCTGCCCGGCATTGGATAGTTTAAAACCACATCATAATATTGGTTAAACAGGTTATTTACTTCTGCCGACAATCGATAACCCACTTTCTTAATATCGAAAGTCTTATGAAAGGCAATATCATGAGTATACCATGGCTCTACATAATTAGCAATAGTATTCGCTTTCTGGTCATAACGCTCGCCAGTATAAATAAAACTGTAATTGGCTCCCCAAGTTTTATAATTTGCATTTACTGTTGCCGAACCACTATGTACTGGAATATATGGAATTTGATCGCCAAAGGCAGTAGCCGTAGGACCAACCGTTACATCTATTGCTTCTTCATAGGTATAATTCATTTTAAAGGCGGCAGTAATTTGATTAAACCTCCAAAAGCTCTGCAAGTTCAGCTCTGCTCCCTTAATTTCTACCTTATCTAAATTCGACATGCTCCACCTAAACAAACTTGCACCAGGAACTGCTACAATCTTATCTGTTATTTGGTTAAAATATACATCGCTCTGCAAAGCAATTCCTTTTAGATAAGTACCGCTAAAATTTTTGCTATAGGTAATCCCTGCATCGTATTGCTTGGTGTATTCTGGCCGCAAAAATGCATTACCAATTAAAGTGTAGTACAAATCGTTAAATGTTGGCATTCTAAAAATCGATTTGTAAAATGCCCTTAACCTCAAGTCAGAAGTAGCAAAAGGCTGCCAAGACATAAGTACAGTGGGCGTATATTCTGTTTTCTTTCCCGCTGGGATATTAATTTTTACTTCATCATTAACATAGGTGCGCAATAAGTTAGCCTGTAACTTCAATCTCTGCCATTGCCATTCACTAGCTAATGCTACTAACCAAGTCTGTCGGTGAGGATAAGCGAACTTATTCAAATTGGCATCTAATTCTTGCCTACTATAATCGGCAGATAGCGAAACCTGCCAAAACGATGTAAGTTGATACTGGTTGGCTGCCGAAAAATAGAATTCTTGTTGTGTATAATGATTATCAAGCGTGCCCGCTATTTTTGGGATATCAGGATCTATATAACGGGTATGATCATAAGCATATTTGGCATTCACCAGGATTTGGTATCTTTTATTGCCCACTTTTTGATAACTTGTCTGTACAAAGAAATTATCATCCCACTGGCGCTGGCTGAAACGATATTTGCTATTAACAATTGCCCCCGGAATACCTCTTTCGCTGTTATACTGGTACAAATTTACCTGTAGCTTAGCACTATCTCTAAATAGATGATGTAAACCCACTTCAGCTCTTTTAGCGAAAATATCAGCATCGTGCCTTACAATGGTGGTGTCATAAGCTAATTTTTGATAACGATATTTATACTTTCCGTTAGCATTAATCAGTTCTCCGTTAATACTTAAAGAAGTTCTATCGGCTAAACGATAGTTGTAAGTAATCACTGGGCTAATCAAACCAAAAGATCCCGTTTTTAATCCTACTTTAAATTGATGATTTTCTTTAGTCTTAAATGTTGGCGCAAGCGCTTTCAAATATAAACTACTTACCGAAGCATAAGCTTTAGCGGGCAATAACATGGTGCTGTTTTGTCCACTATAAAGCGAAATTTCTTCCATATTCTCCAAAGAAAACTTACCTAAATCTACCTGCCCATTTTGCGCATTTGCTAACTGTACACCATTGTAAAAGACTGCAGTATGATTACTGCCCATACCACGTACGTTGATAGTTTTTAACCCTCCCACACCGCCGTAGTCCTTTAATTGTACTCCAGAAAAATAACGTACGGCATCGGCCACCGACAAACTGTTGATCCGCTTCAATTCCTCACCTGCAATTATTTGCACTGGCGTAGGAGATTTTAAAATGAAATTATTTTTTCTAGCGTTAATTTGCACTTCGTCTAGCCGTTGTGCTTTTGTAGTGTCTACCTGTGCTGAGGCCGAAAAAGGGCAATAGTAGGCAAGCATCGCTAAAAAGCAACAAACATAAACAAGGCGCCTCTCGGCTATTTTGTTTTTTACCATTTTGTGAGTTGATACCCACAGCAAGCAGAAATTAAGGAGCAAGTAAAATACTGGCATCACTCCTAGCTTCAATCCCCGAAAGCTATGAATTTTAATAGGCTAAGGCAGGTCTTCTGACTTACTCCCCGTTTGCTGCCTTCCCTTCTGCAATTAGAAAGTGGCAAAGATTTAGCAAACAGTTATAGAGCTTACAGCTGCGGGACAGTTACAGATTTACACTGTATTCCCTTTTAATCCTGAAGCGTTACCCACAGGAACCAAAAGCGCTGCAAATGTAGGCAATTTTTTGGTTAATTGTTGAACTGTTTAATTGGTTAGTTATCGATGGTTGATAGTCTGGAAGTCCGTGAAGTCAGAAAGTTCATCGATCCAATAGTTCATTTGTCATTGGTTTACAAGTTTGATTATCGGATATGGTTTATTCTATTTTGACATTGGGTTATCAGCATGATATTCGATATAACAAGATGCACTATGCTAATTAATTGGTTAGTTTTGTTATATTGGTAAAAGTACAAACCACCGTTACAGTCTCATTGGACTTCTATTTTTTCCGGTTGATTGAAATTTGCACAAGCACAATTTTTGTAGCAAATAGGCAGTTTAGATTTTATACTTATTTAGTTAATGCTCTATTGGCAAGTATGCTTTCGCTTAAGCGCAAGTTGCTTCTTTTCATCCATGTATAAGAAGACAAACTATTGATACTTAATGACATTCATTAAGGAGCATATGAACAGAATTTAAAACTTACCATTGCCAACTAGAAACTGATAAGTATCTTTACTTATCAACCCAATCTACATGCAAAAAGCAATACTTTGTTTATTCTTATTGATCAGCGCAAAAGCAATGGCCCAACAAAACGATACCACCTTTATCAAGCAATTATTAGCAAGCAAACCTGAATTATTTTCCGGCGTACTCAACCATCCGAATCAAAACGAAGTACAAATCATGTACACGCAGGTTAATCGAGATAAAAACAATAAACCAAGTTTCAAAACCTTTAGTTACCGCCTAAACCCAAAGCATTACTTCTACCCTGCCAGTACCGTGAAACTAGCGGCGGTAATTTTTGCCTTAGAGAAAATCAATGAATTGAAAGTACCAGGGCTAACTGCTTACACGACCATGATTACTGATATAGCTTTTAAAGGACAAACCTCGGTAACGGCAGATACTAGCGCAACAGATGGCAAACCTACGCTGGCACATTACATTAAAAAAGTACTATTGACTAGCGACAACGACGCTTACAACCGCTTGTTCGAATTTATTGGTAGAGCCGAAATCAATTCCAAATTGAAAAAATACGGTATGACCGAAAGTCGGATCCTTAACCGCTTAGCTATAGGCGATAGCGGAGAAAGTGAAAGAAATACTAATCCCATCCGTTTTTATAATGGAGAAAAATTGGTTTACAGCAAACCAGCACAGTATGACGCCAACAATTATCCTTTAGCGCTCAGCAACCTAACTGTTGGCATAGGATATATGGATAGCAATGAGCAGTTAGTCAATAAGCCTTACAGTTTTGCAAATAAGAATGTCTTCACTATCCAAGATCAACAATCTTTAATGAAACGTTTGATGATGCCCGAGGCTTATCCTACCAAAGACCGTTTCCATCTCCAACCAGAAGACTATCAACTCATCTATACCTACATGAGTAAACTTCCTACAGAAAGTGAAGAACCCAAATATGATGCAAAAGAGTTTTGGCCAACTTATGCTAAAATGCTGTTCTATGGCAGAGAAAAAGAAGCAGTATTAGCGCCTAATATCCGTATCTTTAATAAGTATGGTGATAGTTATGGGTTCATTATCGATAATGCTTATATCGTAGATTTTAAACATAAAGTTGAATTTTTCCTCACTGCCGTAGTCCAAAGCAACGAAGATGGTATTTATAACGATGGTAAATATGAATATGAGACCGTTTGCTATCCATTTATGAAAAACTTGGGCCGCAGCATTTATGAGCACGAGCTGCGTCGTAAAAAGAAGTACCAACCCAATTTAGATAAGTATTCGATCACCTATCAATAATCAAACATCTAAGCCCTTAGCTGTCGAGATTCCGTCGCCTAAGCATCCAGGCCGCCAACAGCATACTCCCTCGACCGTTTATTTGATAAGTAAAATGAGAGAGCTCAAAAGACAGCTATACACCAGCTTTACTACCCACCTTTACGTTCAAGCGGCGGCGGCTCCTATTAGAACCAAATAATAAGGTCTAGCTCAACCACACAAGCCACATTCATAGCGTCACCATTCCATTTTTATAAATGCGTTTTATAGCCCCTACAATCTAGCACTTCCATTCCTAAGCGCGTAAATGGCCTCTTAGCATATCGACGTGTAAGCCGATAAAGTGTGAGCACCGACTTCAATACAGAAAAAGACAAGCAGGGTGAAGAAGTGGCGCACCAACTTTAAAAAGAAGTAGCTTTTACACGTCTCAGCCTGCGCTATCAAAGCTTTATCGAGCTGTAACAAAATAGGCTAAGCAGCCTTGAACTTTTGGTTCTTTTGGTTCAAGTCAAAAGAACTAGGCCAGCCGCCAATGAGGCTTAAAATTATTATCCGTTCTTCCGGCGAATCTGCACAGGGTCAATAAAGCTAGGTAGTATAACTGAAAATGGTTACAGCTGCTTTTCTGATCTCTCCGGCACTAGGTTTTGACGAACGCTCTTACAAAGCAAAAGTTATTTCAAAGGAGCTCCCTGCAACTACACAATCTAGCACTTCCATTCCCAAGCGCGCAAATGGCCTCTTAGCATATCGACTTGCAGGCCAATAGCGTAAACACTGATTCGAATTACTAGACTTGGCTAATCATATGATGCAATGTAGCAGCTCTCTGCCAGAGCAAAATCCCTTCAAACCAGCAAGAAAATATGTATAAAAAAAATGAATCAATAAACTATAAATATTGTTATTAACTTTAGTATTAAATACACCTCTGCCAAGAGCAATTTAAAACAAAATTAGAAGTTTTATCAGATAAGCCATTTATTAACTCTCAAATCCGCCTCGTTAGCACATGAATAGATGTTACCAAGTAGTAAATCGTCATTTCAAATTGTTATGGATACAATACGCCATATTTATCAACCAACGCACACAGCCCGAACAAAACAAACAACGTAGCGCGCTAAATTGGCAAAACAAATTCTTCACTCAAATTATCCGATATGGCCTTCCAGCAGCGGTCATATCCTTCATTCCCTCCGCCATTATACAATATCAAAGTGGGAGCTACCTGGCTATCTATGCGGACTTAATGATTTTCACTGTTGTAATATGGGTTGCCCTGCATCAAAAAATCACCATCCATTATAAAAAAATATTTGGGCTGGCATTTATTGTGATTTTCGCCATTATCAAAGTCATCGTTCTTCAATCGTTAATGTTTGGCAGTGTATTTCTACTGTTGTCCAGTATATTTACTACTTTACTTTTTAATAAACGAGCAGCTTACTTCTCAGTAGCCCTTAATGCATTTATTTGCACCTATTTCGTCATTTTCCAGTTTCAAAATGCGCAGCAGCATAGCCTAGACCTAGTTCACAGTCATCTCAGTAACAGATGGCTGTTTTATAGTTTTAACTTCATTTTCGTCAACTTCATCCTTGTCTCAATTATTTTATACATCGTTTATAGTTTCGAAAAAAATATCGATAAATCTACAGCTCTCTATCAAAAGGTAAGCCTAGAAGTAAAAGAAAGGATGATAAGAGGTAAGCTATTACAAGAATCTCTTACGCATTACAAAGCCTTGTTTATCTTCAATCCCTTACCGATGATGATCTATGACCCAATCAGTTTAGAGTTACTATACGTAAATAAGGCAGCTACCCTATCGTATGGTTATAGCCGAAAAGAATTTATCAACGTCGCGGTTAACACACTTTCCAGAACTGAAAGGCAAGCTTTTATAGAAAAAATACAGTACGAACATGCTCACATTCGCGACCGGCACTATAAGAAAAACGGGGATATACTTTTGGTAGATATCTATGCTAGCAACATTAAGCTTAGGGGCGCTTGGCGGCGACTTGCCATCATCAGAGACATTACTACTGAAAACTCTTATCTAGATGCTATAGAGAAAAAAAATGAAAAAATGCGGGAAATAGCTTACTTGCAGTCGCACGTCATACGTAACCCCTTATCAAGAATATTAGGCATTACCCAGCTTATTTCTTCAAGTCATGTTACCTCTAACGAATTAGACCCTTACTTATTACACCTAATCAATTCGGCGAAAGAGCTTGATCAAGTAGTCACCAATATCGTTCGACAAACAGAAAATGAACTTAGAGAAAATTAAAGATTAAGCCTATGACTACTTGATGCTGAAAATATCTGAAAAGAGTATAGTGTTTACTATAAATCTATTGTACGACCTCTGGATAGAAAGAAAAAATGGCTACCTAAAGTAGCCATTCTATTTTATAATTGCGGTACATTTCCCGTTTGAAGATCGGATTTGATTGCTTTTGCTTTATCAACCCATTGCGGGGCTTTTTCTTTAATCTCATCCAATCTGGTTCTGCCAAAGGCATCTTTTTCTGTTAGATATTTCACTACGCCGTATACTGCGGCTCCGATCAATGCAGTTCTTATAAATCCCATAATACTAAATCTTTTAAATTTATCTACTTAACAGCTAGTAAAGCATTTGGTTTTAGTGAAATAACTCTTTTTTTTCATAAGGTAAACTCATTACGTTGTTCAGATAATCAATACACATCATTTTCTCCATCACCTATTGCAATACCAAAGATTAACAAACAGCATTAGTATTTGACGACGTTACTTTACAACGTTCATAATTAACCTATATTTGTAGAAACAAACAATTATCAAGAATGACCCATAATACTAGCTTAGCAGAATTAATTATAGAAAAACTGTTTAAAAGAAGAGATTTGTTCAAAGGAGTCACCATCGGATTTGGCATTCTTTGGATGGCTGTTGTAGCATTGGCTGTTTATTTCCTGATTACTAAGCACACTTACAAGTTATTCATTCCGCTAGCAATTTTACCAGTAACCATGCTACCATCAATTATCCAATGGAGCATGTTAAGTAAGGAACTTAAAAAACGCGAACAATAATAAACCAAAAAACAATACTAATAAAATGGAGCAAAATATTTGCCTTAACTGCGATTATACCATCGATGAAAATTTCTGTTGCCATTGTGGGCAAAAGAGGTTCAAACGAATTGATAAAAAATACGTTACTGATGAGATACAGTATTTACTGATCCATACTAATAAAGGATTTCTTTATACCCTAAAGAAATTGGCGAAAAATCCTGGAAAAACGGCCAGAGAATTTATTGAAGGCAATAGAGTAAATCATTACAAACCTATCTTACTCACTTTTTTACTCAGTGGTATTTCTGCATTTATTTCTTTTAAGGTCATAGGATTAGCCTCAATAATGAAGGAATTTTATACAGAACAGCATTTGAATTCACCTTTCATGAATGACTACATGGCCATTTCTACGGGGTACAATACTTTCATAATGCTTGGTTTAGTTCCTTTATTTGCATTGACTACATGGATAGCCTTTCATAAATGGAAAGCCAACTATTATGAGCATATCGTCATAAATGCGTACATATTATCAACTTACACTTTGGTGAATATTGTATTTCTTTATCCGATATTATTTATTTCGAGACATAATACATCGGCTTTCGCCACAATTGCTTCTCTATCTACTTTAGTTGTTCCATTCTTACTTCTCTGGTTTTTCAAGGGCTACTATCCTGAAAAACCAATGAAACAAATTGTATGGAGAGTTTTAGCTACCTTAGGCTTAGTCATTGCAGTCCTATTTGTGTTGATGATAATAGTTACTATCGGTGGAATTATTTATGCAATAACTAAAGGTCCAGAAGGATTGGAATACATCAAACCTGGTGGTGGAGCATAGAAGTTGAAGAAATTTAAAAAGCCCTGCTGAATAAGCAGGGCTTTTTAAGAAGCCTTAAATAGAAAAATCAGAAAATTAGCTAAGATAACTAGCAAACGGGAGTGAACAAAAAACACTTCAGGGACTTAATCTTATATTTGCAACATGACACTCGAAGAACTAGAAGACTGGTACCGTACTGCGCCAGCACCACAAATGCCAGTATTTTTAAACGAAGCAACAGAGGTTACTGACTACCAATTATTTGTAAGCTCACATTTTGAAGGCCTGAAGGCCAGCACGCCAGAAAAGATAAAAGCACCTTTGATGAAAAGGCTATTAGAAATGAAACTCGTTATAGAAGCCAACAGCTAATGTCTGCGTATATTACTTAACATATTTCATCACAACAATAAAGCGACAACTAGTAATTTCAAAGCAAACGACAATCAAAAAATTAAGAAAGATTCATTTGCCTATCATTCCAATTGAATAACCGCAGGGAAACCTACGGCTATTCATCGTTAACTTAAACTTTTAATGCTTTCGCTACTAACTCATAAGACCTCAGCCTAGCTTGATGATCATAAATATGCGAAGTGATCATCAACTCGTCAACTTTAGTATGATCTACAAATGATTGTAGCTGCGCTTTTAATTTCTCTGGACCAGCAATAAACGTAAAGTCCAACATTTGCTCTACAGCAGCCTCCTCCATATCTGACCATATCCCCTCCATGCTATCAACAGGCGGCTGTAACAGTCTACGCTGGTTAGTTACAATCCCCATAAACAACATTTTCAACGATGTTGACAATCGCTCCGCTTCTGCGTCAGTATCGGCAGCGACTACGTTAATACAAGATAGCACGTACGGTTCTTTAAGCACAGCAGAAGGTCTAAAATTCTTTCTGTAAATCTCAATGGCTTCAAAGAAATAAGTGGGTGCAAAATGACTTGCAAAAGCATAAGGCAATCCATATGACGCAGCTAAATGTGCACTTTCGGTACTAGACCCTAAAATCCAGATAGGTACGTTGGTACCTTCACCTGGAATAGCTCTTACCTTGCTATCATAATTATCATCTCCCAAGTATTGTTGTAGTTTCCGTACATCCTGTGGGAAATGCTGTGGAGAATGAAAGCGCTCGCCTCTAATCTCGAAAGCAGTAAGTTGATCGGTACCGGGTGCTCTTCCTAGTCCTAAATCAATCCTATTTGGATATAACGTAGCTAAAGTACCGAATTGCTCGGCAACAATTAACGGGGTATGATTAGGCAGCATGATACCGCCCGAACCGACTCTGATGGTTTTGGTATGTCCTGCGATATGGCCAATCAATACCGAAGTAGCTGAACTTGCGACACTGATCATGTTATGATGTTCTGCCAACCAATAACGGTTATACCCCAATTGCTCAGCATGCTGAGCTAAGGAAACGCTATTCTTAAAAGTATCTGCAATGTCGTGCCCCTGTATTACACCCGCCAAATCAAGTACCGAATAAGGCAATGCCTGTACCGATTTATCGGTAGCTGCTATTTTTTCGCTCATATTTTATTTTATAAAGTCCCGATCAAGTTGCCCAAGGCTGCAATAGTTTCTTCATTACGCTTGTAGTAGGTCCACTGACCAATACGCGTTGCAGACACTAGGCCTACCCTATGAAGTACTGAAAGATATTCTGAAATGGTAGATTGTGTCAATCCAGACTTCTTTTGAATATACCCTACACAAACGCCAACATCAGTATCACCACAGGCTGGCACATAGTCTATAAAGTGTTCCTCCGGCGATTTCAACCAATTTAAAATTTGCAATCTATTTTTATTACCTAAGGCTTTAAACACCTCCACTTGATCCATAACACAAATATACATCGGAAATTCCCGATATACCAATATGACGTGTAGAGATGACATTCAGGGGACAGGAATCGATACACAGGTATCAGTTTTCAGTAGTCAGTGTGCGGGGCCAGTGGCTAAGGATTAGAGTAGTTGAGCAATGCCGTTCTATATTCTTATTTCGAAATTGTTCAATTGCTTATCGTACCGAAATCTTAGTATGGCGAGGCTGATGGTTTTAAAGTCTCAGCTTTAAGATCACCGCCTACGCGAGGATGACGACAGCGCGTATAAAATTGCTTACTCCCTAAGCACTGACTCCTAACTCCTGATTTCTGACCACGGCCCCCTTAAAAAAAAACCTTACTTTTGAGACCATGTATACGATAGGCTTAGCAGAAGACGATCAAAAAATTGCTATACTCATTAAGAATGGTTTAGCGGAAAACGGCTACGAAGTAAGCGTTTATCAAGATGGAATTAGCGCTCTACAAGCATTTCAATCCGGTTCTTTTCAGCTACTCATCTTAGATGTGATGATGCCTCATCTTACAGGTGTAGATATTTGCAGACAATTACGTCAAGCGCAAATCCAAACTCCGATACTTATGTTAACTGCTTTAGGCACGATAGACGATAAAGTAAATGGCTTAGAAGCAGGTGCTGACGATTACTTAGTTAAACCTTTTCATTTCAGAGAATTGCTGGCACGTATTGAAGCGATGCTACGTAGACAGAGCCTAAGTTCAAGTGTACCGAGCAACCAATTGCAATTTGAAGATGTGATACTCGATGTCAACAGTAAAGAAGTGAAAAGAGCTGGCAGCTTAATAGACCTTACCGCTAAAGAGTTTCACCTATTAGAATTATTTATGCGTAATCCTAATCGTTTGCTTTCCCGACAATACATTGCAGAACAAGTATGGGATGTCAACTTTGATACTGGAACTAATGTCGTTGACGTGTATATCAATTTCCTCCGTAATAAAATTGAAAAGGGATTTGAACGAAAATTGATTCACACTAAAATAGGCATGGGTTATATATTTAAATAAGATTCATTCTGTTCATTCGTAACTGAATTCGGCATCGGATCGGCTTGGCATAATGGCGATAGCCACAAAATCTCTACGTTAGGCTTAAAACCGGCCTTGGCTGTTGCGGTTTACAGAAATTAATCCAAGCAGTATCATTATAGCATCAGGCGTCCCGAATATTCGGGAGTCGTTTTTTGTGCTTTTTTACATAAAAAGGACTAGGCCTCGCCGGCCAATGAGGCGACAAAGAAAACTAGAAATAATTTTCAAACCCTTAATTCGAATACACACTTATAACTTTAAGCTATCCAACAACGCTTATAGATAAAATACGAAATCGTAAAAACTTATATTCATATCTTTAACCCAATGAAAATAAAAGACCGCTTAGCACTTTACTTCACGTTAATTAGTACTACAGTACTTTTAGCAGTGCTTTTTGTAGTCTATTTTATCTTCATTAAATTCTTAGAAAGCGACTTTTACGATCGCTTAAATGACCGAGCATTTATTAATGCCAAACTTTACCTCGAAGCAGATGAGATCTCCGCAGACTCTTTGCGCCGGGTACGAAGTGAATATCTGGAAACCTTAAATGGTGAGGTTGTGCGTATCTATGACGATAAAAACAAGGCCAGTTTCATTAAAGACAATCAACAATTTTGGACTACGCAGCTGATCAATAAAGTAAGGAAAGAAAAGAAAATACGTATTAAAGAAGGTCTGCGGCAAACGGTAGGCATATTTTACAAAGACAATCAAGGGGACTTTGTGATTTTGGCTTCTGCAATAGACAATAGTACCTATAATCGTATCGGGAAACTGAAAACGAGTATGGCGGTTACTTTTCTCATCATTACGGCAGGCTTGTTATTGTCTTCTAGATGGATTGCCAATAGGATCCTTAAACCTTTGGATATTTTCATTAAGGAAGTAAAGAAGATCAAATCTAGCAACCTTGATTTTCGGGTGCAGGAAACGGAAAACAAAGATGAGATTAGCCTATTGGCACAGAATTTCAATCAATTAATGGATCATCTGGAACAAGCCTTTATCCTACAGAAAACTTTTGTCGCTAATGCATCGCATGAATTGAGAACTCCCATTACAAGTTTATTAATGGAAGCAGAAATTGCATTAAGTCAGCCAAGAAATACGGAGGAATATCAAAAAGCACTGCGTTCTGTGGTAGAAGATGCAGATAAAATGAATGCCACCATCAATAGCTTAATGAGCTTGGCACAGGCAGATTTAGAACTGGGCAACTTACAAACAGAGGCTTTCAGAATAGATGAATTGATGTGGGATCTACAAACCTATTGGAACAAGAAAAATAACGGCAAAGCGCAGCTACACATCCAAATGCAAAACTTACCTACTTATAGCGAACGCTTAAATATCACCTTTAACAGATCACTGTTGGAAATTGCTTTAAACAACATCATTGGCAATGCTTTCAAGTTTTCCAACCAGCAGGACGTGTTTTGTACCTTGACTGTAACGGGGCAACAACTCAGCATTGCAATCAAAGATCAAGGACCGGGCATAGCCGAAACTGATCACGCTCGCATCTATGAGCCTTTTTACACCTCATCTAGCGACGTTAGGTTGAAAGGGAATGGCATGGGGCTATATATGACTAACAAAATCTTAGCCTTGGCTAAAGGAGAATTGAGTTTTGTTTCAGGTAGCGAAGGGACAACGTTTTATATTAGTTGGTTAGTTGGTTAGTTGATTTGTTGTTGGTTAAAATGACGACATAGAAACACAGCAAACATAGCTCATTTCAATGTACTGTTTAGGATTGCGAGATCAAAGACTATGATTTATGAATAAAACCAATATTCTGTAAAAACAAGCTCTTTGGTTATTTGTTAATTTGATACACTTAAAATACCTAGATATGAATATTCAATTAAATGCCGATAAGAATTTAACCATTCACGAGCCTTACGAAACACAGATTAAAGCGCAATTAACGAAAGATTTAGATAGATACAGTACCCACATTTCTCGCGTAGAAGTTTATCTTTCTGATGAAAACGGTAGCAAAGCTGGTTTAAACGACAAAAAATGTTTGATAGAAGCCAAACTGGAAGGAAAACCTTCGATTGTAGCTAGCGATTTGGGTAATACCTATGATTTAGCATTAAAAAGTGCAACAGAAAAAATCAAAAATGCATTGAACACCGTGGTTAGCAAAATGCAAGCAAAATAGTAAGTTTAAAATAGCGAACATGGGATCCGATTGTAAATCAACAATCGGATTTTTTTTACCAATAAATATCTCCCAATTATTATTTTCTACCTTTTGGGAGAGTCGAGCAAGCGCTCATTGGTAAAAATAAAAAAACAAAAACTACATATCAATAGATGCCAAAGGCATAGCGCGGTAACAAACTTAAACTTTGGAGTAACCTACCTCCTGCTCCTCTTTGTTCGAGATTTGCAATCTGGAGATAGCTAGCTAAGAATTTGTTATCTTGTTTAATTTCCATTAGTATCAGATCACAGGAGCATATCATAGGACAAAATACTAAAAATTAACAGATTAAGGTTTTTAGTTAGTGTTTAAAAACTATATCTCTATATGGTAAAAAAATACGGTTCATAGTTAGTTTTGGTTCAAGCCAAAACTAAATTTAAATATATTTAAGCCTCATAGCCGGCCGGCCTAGATACTTTGTAGCGACAAAGTACCCAAACCGCTTGTCAACCTCCTGAGGTGCCTTTCCACATGGCCATAACACATCAAAAAACAGTATCGCTGCGTGTCAAAACTAGACAGGCTTAGGCTCGACAGTGTTTGACTTTCGATAATTCTCCTTTTTTTGATCTGGCCGGCACTGGACGTCGACGGTAGCAATGGTAGAAAACAGTGATTTATGAATTGCGCTAGCGTTGAGCCGAAAAAGAGGTACCCGTACTATATTCTACACTAACAATATTTTTAATCGCTTTTTAATTTCGATTTAATTCGCATTTAATTCGAGTAAAATAGCTTTGGAAACAATGAAAATAAAGCTATTATTCATCTGTTGCCTAGCAGGACTCACTCAAAAAACCCTCGCTCAAGACACCCTAAAATTAAATATTAAAGAGGCTGAAAAGCGTTTTATATCTAGCAACTACCAATTATTACTGGCGAAATATGAAATAGAACAAGCAAAAGCTGATGTAATTACCGCCAAACTGTTCGACAATCCAGAAATTACCCATGAAAATTTGTTGTACAATCATGAAACGAAACGTTTTTTAGAAACCTCCTTCGCTACCGGCCAGTTTAACACACAAATTTCACAGTTATTTAAATTAGCTGGAAAACGAAATAAAAGTATCAAACTAGCCAATACGGCAGTTAAGCTAGAGGAATTTGAATATTTTGATTTGATAAGAACACTACGTTATCAACTTCGCAGTAGTTTCTTTAAATTACATTCACTACAACAATCAGCGAAGATTTACAGTGCACAAGTAAAGGCACTGGAGCAATTACTGCAAGCGTCTAACAAACAGTTAAGTTTAGGCAATATCGCCAACAAAGACGTCATTCGTATCAAGTCGCTATTGTACACACTACAGGCCGACTACCATCAGATCAGTACCGAAATAGATGATTTAACAACAGAAATCAAACTCTTAACCCAAATCAAATCTGACTCGATCATAGAGACAATAGTACCAGAAAATGAAAAAGGCCAAATTGATGAGATTGCGTATACCGTTTTATTAGACTCTGCAAAAACCAATAGAATAGATTTGAAATCGGCGAAAACGGCCATTACCTATGCAGAACAAAACTTAAAGCTTCAAAAAGCCAATGCCATTCCGGATGTACAACTGTCCCTAGTTTACGATTTGAAAGGTAGCTATCCTGAGAAATATGCTGGTATAGGCATCAGCCTTCCTATTCCGCTTTTTAATAGAAACCAAGGGGAAATCAAAAAAGCTAAAATAGCCATTGAAGCACAGCAAGCTACCTATGATCAAATAGAAAACACCTTGTCCAATGAGGTATTCAAAGCCTATCAAAATGCCAAACGTATAACCAATCTAATGGGCAATAGAGACCAAGATTTTAACCAAAATTACCAAATATTAATCGATGAAGTGACCAAGAACTTCGCCAAAAGAAATATCAGTTTGTTAGAATTTTTAGACTTCTACGAGTCTTACAAAGAAAATATTTTGCAATACAACCAACTACAATACGAGCGCATTAACGCCAAAGAAGAAATCAATTTCGTTACTGGAACTAACTTATTTAAATAAAGCATGTCTTATTTTTTACCCTCAAAATACTCCTTATATATCCTTGCCATTGCAGGAACTATAGCACAGAGTTGCACTACGACCAATACCACCGTCATAGATGATAAATTTGAAGTGACAGACTCGTTGATCAGCAAATTGCTAATTGATACGGTTAAATCGCCCAACAATCGTATGGATCTCAATTTTTCAGCTAAAATCACTGCAAATGAAGATCTGCAAGCCGCCATCTACCCAATGGTTAGTGGTATTGTTGGTGCAGTGAATGTTAAAATTGGCGACCGAGTAAACAAAGGCCAAATACTAGCCAATGTAAGCAGTGCAGAAATGGCTGGCTTTGATAAAGAGGTCACCAGTGCCGATGCAGAATTAAAAATTGCAGAAAGGGCATTGAAGCAAGCGGAAGAATTATACAAAAGCGGATTAAACTCTGCAAAGGAATTAGAAGAGGTACAAAATGATCTGATCATAAAAAAAGCAGAACTGCAACGTGCCAGAACTACCCTAAAACTTAATGGTGGCAATACCAAGGGCGATTACAGGGTAACTTCACCTATCACTGGTTTTGTGATAGAGAAAAATGTAAACAGCCATATGCAATTACGTGCGGATAATGAAAATGCATTATTTAAGGTAGCAGATCTATCTAACGTTTGGGCGATAATCAACATTTACGAGTCGGAGTTTGCAATGCTAAAAGAAGGCGATGAAGTAGAAGTTTCGGTACTATCTTACCCGGAAAAAACCTACAGAGGAAAAATTGAACGTATCTACAATACTATTGATAATGAAAGCAGGGTAATCAACGCAAGGGTAAGTATTGCCAATAAAGATTTAAGCTTAAAACCAGGCATGATGGCTACCGTTAAAGTTGCAGCTAAATCAGACATCAACTTACCCTCTATCGATCCAAAAGCGGTAATATTTGATGAGAATAAAAACTATGTATTGGTATTAGATCCTAAAGAGAAAATACGTGTACAAGAAATAGAAATCGGACGTAAGACCAGTAATCGTACCTACGTGAGCAAAGGATTAAATGCTGGTGATAAAGTAGTGACATCTAAGCAAGTATTCCTTTTTGAGAGCTTGAAGTAATTGATCATGATAAGCTAGCATAATCTTTAAAAATCGTGTCATGTTGAGCTTGTCGAAACATAAGTAGTCTTCGACAAGCTCTGACTGACAAACTAGGCATTAATTCTATTTCAACATGAATAAATTCATAAAAACCATCATTGGGTTTTCTTTAAAGAATAAATACTTCATCTTTTTCACCACTTTCCTACTGGTTCTAGGTGGCTATTTGAGTTTCAAAAAAACGACTATTGAAGCTTTCCCTGATGTAACGAACACCAATGTAACCATCATTACACAATGGCCTGGTAGAAGTGCGGAAGAGGTAGAAAAATTTGTAACCCGCCCGCTAGAAATAGCGATGAATCCTACGGAAAAACGAACTAGTATCCGTTCTTCTTCCCTATTCGGGCTATCTATTGTTAAAATTACTTTCGATGATGATGTAGATTATGCTTTTGCTAGAGTACAGGTAAACAACCACATCGAAGAAGCAGACTTGCCCGAAGATATTAAACCCGAGGTACAACCTCCTTATGGACCAACTGGCGAGATTTTTCGATATACGCTAACTAGCGATAAAAAGTCGGTAAAAGAACTGAAGACCATCCAAGATTGGATTATTGAGAGAGAATTGCTGTCGGTTTCAGGCATTGCCGATGTGGTAAGCTTCGGTGGCGAAGTGAAGACCTACCAAATTACAGTTGATCCGCAAAAAGCAATACAATATAATGTTACTGCAACGGAGCTTTTCGAAGCCGTTTCTAAAAGTAACATCAATGTAGGTGGCGATGTCATCGTGCAAGGTGGACAGGCCTACGTGGTGAGAGGTATAGGTGTGTTAAATAACATCGAGGAAATCAAAAATGTAGTCGTGGATAACTACAATGGTATTCCGATTTATGTGAAAACTATTGCAGATGTTACCGAAGCAGCACTACCGAGATTAGGTCAAGTAGGTAGAGATTACGATCCCGATGTGGTGCAAGGTATTGTAGTCATGCGTAAAGGAGAAAACCCAAGCGAAGTCATTAAAAAACTAAAAATAAAGATTGAAGAAATTAATAATAATAATATCTTACCTGATGATGTAAAAATCAAATCTTTTTATGACCGCGAAGACCTAGTGAACTTCGCCACGCACACCGTGATGGGTAATATGTTTGAAGGAATTTTGTTTGTTACCGTCATCGTATTCCTTTTCATGGCTGACTGGAGAACTACATTAATTGTATCGATAGTTATTCCATTAGCTTTGCTATTTGCCTTTATCTGCTTAAAGCTGAAGGGCATGTCTGCCAATTTATTATCTATGGGTGCCATTGATTTTGGAATTATTATAGATGGAGCGGTAGTGATGGTTGAAGGGATTTTTGTTGTGTTAGATCAAAAGGCTCGAAAAGTGGGCATGGAGAAGTTCAATAAAATCAGCAAGCTAGGCTTAATTAAAAAAGCTTGTTTAGAGAATGGCAAAGGAATTTTCTTCGCAAAGCTAATTATCATTACAGGCCTGATGCCTATTTTCACCTTCGAAAAAGTAGAAGGTAAAATGTTTTCGCCATTGGCATGGACATTGAGTTTCGCCTTATTAGGTGCGCTGTTGCTCACTTTTACCTTGGTACCAGCCATGGCGAGCATTTTACTAAAGAAAAATGTAAGAGAAAAGCATAATGTATTTTTAGAATTTATTACTAAATACACCTTAAAGGCATACGATAAATGCTTTAAATTCAAAAAGATTGCATTCTACACCTCCATTGTTATTTTAATTACTGGAATCATAAGCTTTAAATTTTTAGGAAGTGAATTCCTGCCTAACTTAGATGAAGGTTCTATATATGTTCGTGCCACTGGACCACTGAGTATATCTCTAGATGAAACCAAAAAGCTATCTAACGAAATGCGCAAAATCTTCTTAAGTTTCGAGGAAGTAAAACAGGTTTTATCGCAAACTGGTAGGCCAAATGACGGCACCGATGCTACAGGTTTCTACAATATGGAGTTTCATGTAGATATCTATCCTAAAAAAGAATGGAAGCGTAAGCAGACCAAAGAGCAGCTCATAGAGCGTATGCAAGAGAAACTAAAAGGATTTCCCGGCATCAGTTTAAACTTCTCGCAACCGATTTCTGACAACGTGGAAGAAGCTGTTTCCGGAGTAAAAGGATCTATTGTAGTGAAGCTTTTTGGAGATAATTTCGAGTTCATTGAAAAAGAAGAAGAGAAAATATTCAACATCTTAAAAACGGTAAATGGTATTGAAGATCTGGGAATTTTAAGAAACTTAGGTCAGCCAGAACTACAAATAGATTTGAGTCAGCGTAAAATGGGTTTGTATGGTGTAAGCACTGCAGATGCCAATGCCGTAGTTGAAATGGCAATTGGTGGTAAAGCAGCTAGTCAAATTTATGAAGGTGAGAAGAAGTTTGATCTTATCATCCGCTATCCGGAAGATTTTAGAAATGATGAAACCGCTATTGCTAATTTGCGTGTTCCCAATATTTCAGGATCCAAGGTTCCTTTGGGAGAAATTGCTAGAATCAAAAAAATTACCGGTCCAAGTATGATATACCGTGACAAGCATACCCGCTATGGCGCTATTAAATTCTCCATCCGCGGTAGAGATATGGGAAGCGTAATTGCAGAAGCACAACAAAAAGTAAATGCGTCGATCAAATTGCCAAAGGAATACCGTCTAGAATGGGCAGGAGATTTTGAAAATCAGCAGCGAGCAAGCAAGCAGCTTTCTCAAGCAGTTCCTATTAGTTTATTATTGATTTTCTTCATCCTGTTCATTTTATTCGGTAATGTAAAAGATTCACTGTTAGTACTTAATAACGTACCTTTTGCAATGATTGGTGGAATTTTGGCACTGCTCGCCACAGGCATTAACTTCAATATTTCAGCAGGTATTGGTTTCATTGCATTATTCGGTATTTGCGTGCAGAATGGTGTAATCCTTATCACGAAGTTCAAAAGTAATATTGTAGAGTTGAAGCACCACCCCACATGGACATTTGCAGATTCCATTAAAGATGGCATTGCCACTAGAATGCGTCCAGTAATAATGACGGCATTGATGGCTGCGATTGGTTTATTGCCAGCGGCCTTGTCTACAGGTATCGGTTCGGAGGCTTCAAAACCTTTAGCTGTGGTGGTAATTGGTGGTTTAATTACCAATACGCTATTTAATTTGTTTGTATATCCAATTGTATTTTATTGGAGCTACAAGAAGAAAGTGACGCGTTTACAAGAGGTAATTGCTTAGAAGAACCAGGCAACCCGGTCGTCATTCCGAATGCATGTGAGAAATCTAACGAGATAATTTTAAATTATAACTGGAAAAGCAGGGCTATCATTTCTTCGCAAGTGGTAGTCCTGCTTTTTCCTACTATTCCCGATTAAAAATCGGGATATATTCGCTTTAATTAGATCTAAAATGAATATCCTGTGCACGGCGTAGCCTTTGCGCTCTTTACGAAAACTAAAAAACCTTTACATTGAAAAAACACGCTACATTACCAATAACTTAGATCTTATCGAATCCTATACCGAGAAAAAGTGCTAGATAAACCAAACCTCATAAAAGCATATTTATCCTTAAAGTAAATATTGTAAGGGTCTTCGCCATAATATCCAAAACTGGCCATTATGAAAACATTTTGCATAAATGGCAAGCTATAATTGGCCGCAACTTCTATATTTAATCGTCTTTTTGGAGCTAGGAAACTATAATTATCATATCTATTGATGGCATAAGAAAATGCTCCGTTAAACCGCCAAGTCTCTTTTTCTAATGTATTTAATTTATTTTCCTTTTTTGAGCTTCCCTTTTTCCAAGCCCCCTTACCACCATTATAAATTTGATAGATGCGGAACGAAAAATCGTAATTTAAACGTGTAAAACCATAATCCCCATTTAGTGCAGGTTCATAATTGAACCATTTGTGCCACTCCAAACCAACTTTATGGTTGTAAGAGTAATAGACTCCTGATAATTTCGCGTCCGTAAAATTTCCAAAACGATAAGCTGCAGTCAAGTAATTAGTATTGAAGTTTCCAGTTCTTGTGTTAATCGTTCCATCTGCAGAAATCGCGTCTTCATCTTGCCCATTTGAATGATGCGTATAACTAAATTGGGCATAGCGATAGTTTTTAATGTCTTCAACCAATCGCACATAAGCAGTTCCGCCCAACCTAAAACTTGGCGTCCTCACTCCTGCAGATCTTTCTTTTCTTACCCTTACAGTAAAGTCAGGATTAATAGAGAAACCTAGTGGCAAGTTTCTAGGTGCAAGTACCACGTAAGAAGTCGTTAATTTACCATTTAAGACATAGGAAGATGGAGCACCAATCTCTCCCCCGGGAGAAGTATAAGACAGCTCGCTATTTTCTTTGTACAGCGCCATGTAAGCTAAATTAGCCTGTCGTTTTTTCTCTTGCAACGTATCTATTTTTACTGTTTGAGCAAAGACAGTTCCCCCAATGAAACAAAGCAAGATAGACAGTATCAGTTTTCCCATATCATGATTTACGTTTTTACGGTCATATCAGTTTTGGATCCACTTATTTTACTACTGAGAAACTTGAAATATTTTTTTTAGTGGACATTAAGGATTAAACTGTTTTTAGGTTGGGTATCCTCACCAAACGCCCAAACTAAATCCCAATAAGCAGTTTTAACTTAAACATCGTAAGTTTTAAGAAACTACGGTATCTTGCTTTCATTAAGCCCCAAAGAATTTGACAAAAATCACTAAGTGAACCAACTTATAATCACCATATTTGTACCACCTAATTAATAAAAAAAATGAAAAAAATAAGCTTATTCATATTATTTATAGCATTTACCTTCTCTACAAAAGCACAAGAAACACCTGCGAAAACGACTAAAATCGAGCAAAAGCTAGTAGAAATTGCTTGTGGCGAATGCATGCTTAAGATGCCGGGCAAAGGTTGTGATTTAGCAATAAGAATCGATGGAACGCCTTACTTCGTAGACGGCAGAAAAATAGACGATTTCGGTGATGCCCATGCCGATGATGGTTTTTGTAATGCCATTAGAAAAGCAACCGTTACAGGTGAAATCGTTAATGGCAGATTTAAGGCAAAATCAATTCAGTTGGTTGAAACAAAGAAAGCAGAAAAGCCGAAGTCTTAAATCGCTTTTAATCAATCGTAGTTTCTCCCTTTTGATTATTAACCCAAAGCAATAGTTAGCTCATTTTTTATATAAATAACAATCTTGTTCAACATTAGTTTAACTTTGCAGCATGACAAAGTTATCGGTTAACATCAATAAGATTGCAACCTTACGCAACAGCAGAGGTGGCAACAATCCTGATTTGGTTAAAGTGGGACTAGACTGTGAGCAATTTGGGGCACAAGGCATTACCGTGCATCCTCGTCCAGATGAGCGACATATTCGCTACCAAGATACTTTCGATTTAAAGGCTGTAATTGCAACGGAGTTCAATATTGAGGGTAATTGCAAAGAGCAGAAATTTGTAGATCTGGTATTAGCCAACCAACCTGCTCAAGTTACTTTAGTACCGGATATAGAAGGACAAATTACTTCTAACCATGGTTGGGATACCATTAAGCATCAAGGCTATTTGAAGGAGATGGTCACTATCTTCCAAAATGCTGGCATCCGTGTTTCCATTTTCGTTGATCCTATAGTAGAAATGGTAGAAGCAGCGCTAACCACAGGAACTGATAGAATTGAACTTTATACTGAAGCTTATGCCCAACAGTATTACAATAACAGGGAAAAAGCAATTGCACCGTATTTGGCCGCGGCACATAAAGCAAATGAATTAGGTATCGGCATTAACGCTGGTCACGATCTAGATTTGCATAACCTTAAATACTTTGCGCAAACCATTCCTGGCTTATTGGAGGTATCTATTGGCCATGCGCTAATCAGCGATGCACTTTACTTAGGTTTAGAAGAAACAATTAAACGTTATTTAGCACAACTCAACTAGGGTTATCAGTTACGAGTTATAAGTTGAAGGCCTAAGCTTTCGATCTCGTAACCCGTAACCCACAACTTTCAACTCATTTATGTTAAAGGGTATTCTTCTCGTATTATTTGGCGCCTGTAGCTTTGGCATCCTATCTACTTTCGTAAAACTAGCTTATGGCGAAGGTTATACTTTAGGTGATGTGACAGGTACCCAGGCTTTGTTTGGCGCATCGATGTTGTGGATCATCTACTTAATCCAACGTCAAATACAGGCTAAGGATAAGCCTAAACCAATCATCAAAACACATTGGATTAAGCTGGTATTAGCTGGCACTTTCACAGGCTTGGTAAGTTTAACCTATTACCAATGTGTGAAATTGATCCCTGCTTCGGTAGCAATCATCCTCTTAATGCAGTTTGTTTGGATCAGTGTACTCTTAGAAATCATTTTCTTTAAGAAGAAGCCTAATAAGCTTCAGGTTTTAGCCATTGTTTTAATATTAATCGGGACAGTTGCTGCAAGCGGTTATTTTGAACAATCTGCAAAAAGTCTAAGCATTATTGGTATTGGTTACGGAATGGCAGCGGCATTATGCTATGCCATTTTCTTAATGTTGAATGGCAATTTAGGTAATGAATACCCACCGCTACAAAAGAGTGCGTTGATGATCACTGGTGCCTGTATCCTAATTTTCATGGTTCTCCCACCTACTTTTTTATTTAATGGCGCTTTAGGTGGCAGCCTTTTGAAATGGGGATTGATCTTAGCGGTTTTCGGAACAGTGATTCCACCTTTATGCTTTGCCTCTGGTATTCCGAAAATTGGTTTAACCCTAAGCTCTATTTTAAGTTCTGCAGAATTACCAGTGGCCGTGAGCATGTCAGCATTGGTATTGCACGAGGAAGTAAGTTTCGTCAGATGGATTGGTGTGCTCATTATTTTATCATCAATGATCCTTCCAAATTTGGAAAATTTAAAGAAAGCGAATAGCTTTAGAAAAACTTAAACTTACATTTAATGTTTATATGTGGTGGCCATTCCCTCCGACTGTATCGGAGCAAGCTATGAAAAAGAGAATCCTAAAGCGAAATACAAATTCTATCGTTTTAAGATTCTGAAATAGCGCTGCTTTGCAGCCACTTTGTGGTCGGAATGACAGTTAACCAAAAGCTAATAATAACTCAATCCATGAAAAAAACCATATTTGCAATCCTTATTGCTTCTACCTTTTTCGCTTGTAAAAACAGTTCTACGATCAATACCGATGAAGCCGGAAAAGTAATCATCACTTACCTAAAAGGTAATCCAGAATATAAAACCACCAGATTCGATTTTGGCGAACTTAAATTCAACACCGAAAAGGAATATGCTGAATTGGAAAACTATCGCAAATTGGCTAATGAAGGTTACATCACTTTAACGTTATTAAGTTCCAAAAAGAAATTCCTTTCTAAAGATAGCAGCTACGTTTATAATGCCAAACTTACACAGAAAGCCAGCGATTTTGTGCTAAAGCAAGAAACAAATAAGGCGACCGTGAAAGCAGTTACCTACGAATTGACCGAAGAAAAACCTGTAGATTTTTCTAAAGTGAATGACGCGACAGCGAAAGTAACCGTGTCATTGAAAAAAGTGAATACGCCATTTGCTCCATTTCAACGAAAACCAGAAGAGAACAGTGACTTCTTAACCAAAACTTATCGTTTAAAATATGATAAAGAAGAAGGTTGGAAAGTGAAGAATTAGCGCAAGGAGTAATAACCAAGGAGCAAGGAACAAAGAGCAAGGAGTAAAGAACAAGGAGCAAAGAGTAAAGAATAAGGAGCAAGGAGTAAAGAACAAGGAGCAAAAATAACATGCGATAGCCCTTACCTTTTACTGAAGCAGAGCGGAGATAAAGAACTGAAGCTCAATCTATCTATTTTGGTTCATGAATGAAACTAGGCCACAACATCCGAATAAACTTAAATCATGAGTGAATTTACCATAGAAGTTTGTGACAGCAGCAATATAGAGACTATAGTAGACGGCATTAATCGTTATAATTTGAGTAAAGTACCTGCCCTCTCAAATGTATGGACTGAACTGAATTTCGTTATTAAGAATAAAGACTACGTTGAAATTGCTGGCGTACTTGGAGGAATAGGTTATTGGAATGGATTAGAAATCAAAATCATTTGGGTTGATGAAAATTACAGATTACAAGGCTTGGGCACCAGACTTCTTAAGCACATCGAAATGTTAGCGAAAGCAAAAGGTGCTAATGTTTCAATGCTTGACACTTTCGATTTCCAAGCAGAAAAGTTCTATATTAAAAATGGATACGAAGTAATCGGTGAAATAAAAGATTTTCCAAAAGGACATAAAAGGATTTATTTCTCTAAAAAATTAAACTAGCACATATAGTATCCGTATTTCTCAGAAATAAAAAGCAGATCATATATGGACGAATCCACAGTTAGTTAAATAACGACAAAGAGAAAAGAGCAAGGAATAAAGATTAGGCGTATTAACCGTTATTTCGACTGGATTACAAATCCATGGCTAGCTAAAATTAAGGATGTTCGAAACAATGTTTTTGTTGGCGGGGACGCCAACAAAGGATTTCTCAAGTTGGCGTCCTCGCCAAATGCTTTGTAATATTTTTAAAAATAAATCATGTTTCGAACACTCCTAATTACAAATCCGACCAGCATTGTATCTAAATATCAATTCAACATTAACTTAATTTATTGCACCATAACTGAGCCATTCTAAAACCATCTAATGTTAGATCTAAAATCTTGCTCCACAAAAAAAGCCGGCAATCCACCGGCTTAGCATTAACATATTTGGTTGTAAAGAGAGTGCTTGTTTACATGTGCTTATCTACATCACCAACATAAATTTGACGTGGTCTGCCAATAGGTTCTTTATTTTCCCTCATTTCCTTCCACTGCGCAATCCATCCTGGTAGACGACCTAATGCGAAAAGAACGGTAAACATTTCTGAAGGGAAACCTAATGCCCTGTAAATAATACCTGAGTAGAAATCTACGTTTGGATATAATTTACGATCGATGAAGTATTGATCTGTCAAAGCTGCTTGCTCTAATTTCTTCGCAATTTCCAACACCGGATCGTTGATACCTAAACTTTCTAAGATATCATCACAAGCTTTCTTAATGATTTTAGCTCTTGGATCGAAGTTTTTGTAAACTCGGTGACCAAAGCCCATCATACGGAAAGGATCATTTTTATCTTTTGCTTTTGCAATCCATTTATCGGTATCTCCTCCATCTTCTTTAATTTTCTCTAACATCTCGATTACCGCTTGATTAGCACCGCCGTGTAATGGTCCCCAAAGTGCAGAAATACCTGCAGAGATAGAAGCATAAAGATTACAATCTGATGAACCTACAATTCTCACTGTAGAGGTAGAACAATTTTGCTCATGATCAGCGTGAAGAATCAACAATTTGTTCATTGCACTTACCACCACTGGATTTGGTTCGAAATCTTCAGTACGTTGGCCGAAAGTCATCCAAAGGTAGTTAGTAATGTAATCGTATTTGTTTTTAGGATAAATTAGTGGATGCCCTAAAGATTTTTTGTAGATGAAAGCCACAATGGTCGTCATTTTGGCTAGCATTTTAATTATCGTCTCGTTTTTCTGTTCTTCAGACTGGTTAGCCTCTAAACTTTCTGGATAAAATGTAGAAAGTGAACAAACTAAAGAAGATAATTGAGCCATTGGATGAGATTTTGAAGGGTAACCATCAAAAAACTTCTTCATATCCTCATGGATCAAAGTATGCATACTGATATCTTTTTGGAATTTTTCTACCGTTTCTTTAGAAGGTAGTTCTCCATAGATCAATAAATAAGCAACTTCTAAAAATGACGCTTTCTCAGCCAATTCTTCAATTGGATATCCACGATATTTTAAAATACCTTCTTCTCCATCCAAAAATGTAATTGCACTTTTTGTTGCACCTGTATTCTTATATCCAAAATCTAAAGTAACGTGACCTGTAAGATCTCTCAATTTTGAAATATCAATAGCCTTCTCACCTTCAGTTCCGGTAATGATCGGAAACTCGTAGGTCTGTCCATCTATCTTAATTTCTGCAGTAGTTGACATATATCTAAAATTTTATATAATTATAAGTAGTTATTTTCTTTTATTAAAATTTAAGCGGAAACAATTATACACTTGTTACACTTTTCAGCGTTTTCTAATGAAGCTCTAATCTTTTGAGACTATTTCGCTTTAATTTCTTCCGCAATTCTTCCACATTCCATCATCTCATCTCCATAATATGGATTTTGAATTTTCTTTTCGGATGAAAGCCAATCTCCACCATCTCCATTATTAGCCATTGGGCAATGTTGCACGTAAATAGTTCCTGCTGTTAAAGCCGCATGTTTAAATACAGGAATAATTTCGACGTTCAAATCTGTAAAAGCAGCTCTTTGTGTTTTGATATCTTTGGCTTCCGCTATTTTATTAGCGATAATGGCAGCATTCTCACAACCTTCAAACCCTTTTAAAGCGGTAGCCAATGCCGTAGCCGCTGGTTTAGCATTTTCTAATTGCGTAGCAACTAGTTGGTCTTTAAGCTTAATATAGGACGTGTAAATACCTTGCAATTTTTCATCTTGAAAGGCCAGTGGAGTTACTTGTGTCGTATCTACAGCCACAACTGTAGTATCTTTTGTCTCAGTAGACTGCTCATTGCTGTTGCACGCCATTAGTGTTGCACATGCCAACGCCACTAAGCTCATATAATTTTTCCCTTGCATACTTGTTTCTTTTTAAGGATTGCTATTTGGGAAACAATCCATTAAAGATATGTTCTGTTTTGTGCTCAAAATAGCATTTATAATTCTAAAAACGCAAAAAAGCCTCGACAAAATTACCGAGGCTTCATAATATTATATTGTGATTATAATTTGTTAACGGAACTATTAAAGTTTGAAACCGTAAGCCAAACGTACACCAACGTAACCATTGTTAACGCCGTCTCTAGATAATCCTTCGTATTTCACACCTAAATCTAATCCGTTATCCCAAGCATAACCAATCGCTGGAGAGTAAACAAATGATGTACCAGCACCTTTCATTGTCCAGAAAGCAGCACCCGCTTCTGCTAGCCCATAGGCACCAGCACCACTATCATTAAAGAAATATTTCAAACCAGCTTTAACCGGAATGTAGTTTGAATTATCTGGTTTTATAGTAGTGTTTCCAACCGTAACATCTTTATTGAAAATTGAAGTGAACCCAGCTGTGATTGGAATAGATAATTGTCTATCTAAATCCACTTGGTAGCGTAAATCTGCACCTAATGCAAAACTAGAACCTGAGTTAGTTGGTACACCTGCGTTTATACCAATGCCTAGTTTTTGTCTTGAAGGATTAGTAGGTTGTGAATTTTGAGCATTAACATTTGTACTTACGAATAAGGCTATTGCAGCTGCTGCACTTGCCAAGATTTTTGTATAGTTTTTCATTGTGTTAATATTTGTTTTTTTAATGGTAATGAAGCTGTCGGCGAGCGACGGTTTCATTGTGTTAATATTTGTTTTTTAATGGTAATGAAGCTGTCGGCGAGCGACGGTTTCATTGTGTTAATATTTGTTTTTTAATGGTAATGAAGCTGTCGGCGAGCGACGGTTTCATTGTGTAATATTTGTTTTCTATATAATGAAGCTATCAACAAGTATAGGTTCATTATGTTTTAATAATTTATTTATCTTTTTAACTGCCATATTTCACAACAAACAGTTGTTTCAGTATATTCAAACTGTATGCCATATGCCAATTTAAGCATTAGAGAACGCACAAATAAAACACTATTAAACAATTAATTACAGACAAAAAACAATACTATAACCAAAGCTAGTTAACAAGTTTACAAAGCCTAAAAACATGTACTAAAAAGTATACAATTTTACAGTTACACCTACAAACAGCTGTTTTAAATTAGAGGAAATAATTAAGCTTTTGATACCAAACGGCGTCATCATAGCCAAGCCAACCTAATGTAATGATTGCAGAAGTCTAGCTAAAGAAAAGATTTCTCCTATTGTGTATATGACGGAAAGGAGGATAACCTCAAGCTAATTTTCATGTCACACTTCCATGTACCTACTTTTAATACTCTTGAATAGATCCTTCACTAGCGTTCTGGACGACAATTTTATACTGAAAGATCTTTTCTTAACACTTTCATCATCATTTAGAACCGAAATTTAATTATTGCAGAAGCACTAGCTAAAGAAAAGATCTCTCCTATTGTCGAGATGACGAAAAGGAGGGTAACTCAAGCTAATTTTCATTTCACACTTCCAAGCACCTACTTTTGATACTCTTCAATAGATCCTTCACTAGCGTTCTGGATGACAAATTTATACTGAAAGACCTTCTTCTTACTACTTTCATCGTCACCAACCGAAATTTAACGAAAGGAGAAATCTAGCGCAAGAAAAGAGCTCTCCTATTGTCGAGATGACGCAAAGGAGGATATAACTGGATGGCTAGCACTTTGATTGTCATTTCAAACCGAATATAATGAAGGAGAAAATTAAGTTCAAGAAAAGATCTACCTGATCCTAGAGATGACGGCTAGTAACCCTTGACGAAATTGAAAACAGTTAATGAAAATGCTGCTCAAACAAACCTGAAGCACTACGTTTAACCTGCTCACTGTTGTCAGTAGCTTCTATCCAATTGATCTGAACGCCGTCTTTTTCCATCTTCCTAAAAAAGGTCATCTGTCTTTTTGCAAACTGGCAGATAGCGGTACCCAGTCGTACTTTTAACGTGTCGAAGGAAATTTCATTATTTAGATAGGCCATGACAAACTTGTACTCCAATCCATAAAACACCAACATTTCTTCACTTACACCTTTCGACAGCAAATCCTGTACTTCTTCTATTAGGCCATTAGATAAGCGTTGTTCTAATCTAGCTATAATTTTATACCGACGAGTCTCCACATCGTCGTATAGACCTATAACCAAAGGTTTCAGATCAGGTTTTTCTTTTATAGCGAAATCTTCATTATCAGTTAAAAACTGTGCAATCTCAATTGCCCTAATCAGTCGTTTAGAAGAACTGTAGTCCGCCTGCTTTCTGAGCGCTATAGGAAAGCCATCAATTATTTGTCTTAGCTGTTCTTTTCCTAGTGGCAATAGGTTTTCACGCAGTATTTCGTTTACTGGAATTGCCGTAAGTGTATGATTTTGTAACAGGCTATGTATATACATCCCCGTACCACCACACAAAATTGGTAATTTGCGTCTTTGGGTAATGTCTTGGAATGCAGCATAAAAATCTTCTTTGAAAGCATTAACTTGGTAACGTTCGCCGGCTTGCTTAATATCTATAAGGTGATATGGAATCCTGATGTCATCTACATCGTATTCGGACAAGTCTTTTCCTGTACCAATATCCATTCCTTTAAATACCTGCCTACTATCGGCACTAATTACTTCTCCATTAAAATCTTTGGCCAACTGCACTGCCAACCTAGTTTTTCCAACTGCCGTTGCGCCAAGTACAATTAAAAGATTTTTATTAGACATGAGTGTATAGATGATATTTAAGATTGCCCGTATTCAATACTTTCAAAAAGCCATTCTGGGTTAAAAAATCATCCAAATTTAAGATATTTTGCTCATCAAAAGCAGTTAAGATTTTTTTAGGTAAACGATGGGACTGATATCTGTTCATCGTTTTACTATCTACATAAAATACAACCGATGCTGTAATTCCAGAAAAATGAAAACCCAATTTATCATAACCTTTACCTAAAGACCAATCACGATCTGCATAGGTCATTAGATCATTTACTGAAACCTGTTGTAAAAAGTGTTTAACCAACTTGCCTAAACCACCAACAATTGTAACGCCAGTTTTGGTGGCAAAGCGTACTAACTCCGCAGATTTGTAATGCTCGCCTTTGCTTTTCATTGGCCTAGAGGCAGCAAAGCAAGCTACTGCTGCGAGTTCACCATCAAAAACCAGCCCGAAGTTATACTTGGTCTTTATATAGCCTTGTAGGTGATATGCTTCTAGAAAAGATTTTGCATGTGCAGCATTTACGTCTATTAGCTTTGCTTTCCTACCATGTAAGCTTTTATTTAGCCCACAAAAAGAATGGATTCTACTGAGCACCTGCTCCCTTTTATTGATCCAAACATCTTCCCATAAATGAACTAACAGGATGCCTTTTTGCTGATAAGCAACTTGCAAGGACAGTAATTGTTGTGGCAGAAACGTAGCATCAAGCGGAATTAAGTTGACATAAACGATTCCTTTAATAGAAATTATATAAAAGGGATGCGTTTGTATGCTTTCAACCGCATGATATTTATCTTGGATAGTTAAAAAGAAGTCTTCTTGAAATAACGGATTTATACCCACTCGTTTTGTTTATATGCTTTGTAACCTAAATCTAATGCAACTGCAACATGCTCCATCATTACCTCATCCAATTTCTTAAAATGAAAGCAGGATTTACCTTTTAAGAGTTTCAACAAATCAGGATGCAATAAATCTTTCACCTCTGGATTGGTATAAATCAACATGAAGTGAAGCGTAACGCTACTTTTCATTATTTTTAGACCAGCGAAATAAATCTCATTTCTTTGTTTACCCAAGAGTACTACATTCTTATCGCTCCAAAGATCGTATTCCATATCAGAATTAATTCTTGAATTAAACCCTAGCGCCTCAAAAGGCTGCATGGCAGCTCTGATGGTCTGGAAAATTTCTATTAAATCTGTTTTAGTCTCCATATTTCAGATGAATTGGTTTACAAAGTAAATGTTTTTTAGAAAACACACCGAACACAAAAAAGTTCAATTTATATTTATTAACCTGAATTCAATTATTATTTCATTGATTTTAACCTAAGTATGATTTGACATACTAAGTTAAGTTTGCTTTCTTCAGCTATCCAGAAAGTTTTGGGCGGAATATTAAACACTAGTATTGTTTTATTGTACCATTGTATTCCAGCCACCTGTTGTATTTCTTCAATGGTTAATTATAGACTCGAGTAATAACTAAGTAAAGCTCAAGATTTGCATTATATCACGGAAGACATCAAAAAAAACGCCTACGTCTTAGACGTAGGCGTTACTATATATATGATAGAGTTTATTGCTTTGGTTGTACTCGACCGCTTTTTCTATCTTCGGCCCTACCGATTACATAACCTGCACCTGCACCTGCTAAACCACCGATCACTGCACCTCTTCCTGATTTTTTATCAATCAGTGCACCACCAATAGCACCTACACCAGCACCAATGGCCGTACCTTTTGCGGCATCACTCCAGCCTTTTTTCTTAGCTTGTGTACTGGTTACACCACCAGATGAAGTGGTAGAAGTTACAGTACTACTATTACTTCTAGAGCTGTAAGACCTAGCTGCGCTTCGTCTAGCTGCCGCCAGTTCTGCTTGGTGTTGCTCTTCTACTTTACGTTTCTCAGTTTCAACAGCAGCACGTTTAAAACTATCTAACTTGATGCTATCTCTGTAAGCTGTTAATGCTTGTTGTTTTTCTAAAGCTACTTGCTTTTCGCTTTTACCGCAAGATGCTAAAACTGTAGCACCAATTGCAGCTATCATTAATATCCTTTTCATTGTTTTTAGTTTTAATTATGGAAGCGAACATATTTAAACTGAAATAGTTTGATCCTCGCTCCGCTATTTTTCATCTGTCAACGAACAGTAACTCTAAAAAACTATGCCAAAAACAAAATGATGATTAAAAATATATTACTTTTTACCATCAGCATTAATCCACAATCAAATTTGAAAAAGCAAGCTCAAATATCAAAAAAACAAGATTATTTAAGCTTTTAAAATGTGAATAACTAAAAAATAAGAAGAGTTTCAACACTTAAGATATCCACAAAAAAATACAGGTGTGTTGTCGGGTATTGGATACAAAAACATATATTGTACACTTAATTTTGATATCGATAGATGAAATTAACCATATGGGGTGCTGCTCAACAAGTTACCGGAAGCATGCATCTTTTACAGATCAACAATTACAATATTTTAATAGATTGTGGGCTAGATTACGAGAAAGGCAACCATCAGGAACAAAATCTATTTTTTCCTTTTGAGCCAAGTGATATTGACCTTGTTATCCTTACCCATGCACACATAGATCATTCTGGCAACTTACCTACGCTCATTAGGATGGGCTACGGTGGACAAATTCTTTGCACTGGACCGACAGCTGATTTGACAGAAATTTTGCTTTTTGATTCAGTTAATATCTTTTTAGGCAAACAAAAAAAGAAACCCCGAAATAAGTACAAACATCATAGCGGGCCACAACCTTTATATCTACAAAAACATGTGATGGAAACCGTAGACCGATTTGTAACCATCGGTTTCCATAAGACTTTTAAAATTAATGGTGACATTGAGCTTATGTTTGTGCCCGTTGGACACTTGTTAGGAGCTGCAGCCGCCGTGCTTAGTATTAACGAGCAGGGAACGAACAAAAAAATTGCCTTCACTGGTGATATCGGCAGAAAAAACTATCCTGTTCTCGTAAATCCAGACACCTTACCTCCAGTTGACTATTTGGTATGCGAATCTACCTACGGTGGCCGCTTTCATAGCAAAGATGCTTCCTTGGAAGATACATTAGTTAAAACCATTGAAGAAACCTGCGTTAAAAATCCAGGAAGACTAATTATACCTGCTTTTAGTATAGGCAGAACACAATCATTGATTTTCAAGCTCAACCAAATTTTCAGTAAGGGTTTGCTCCCACCTGTTGAAGTTTTTGTGGACAGCCCACTAGCGAACCACGCTACAGCTATTTATCGAAAGCACCATCAGTACGTAAATGAAGAGGCACAAAGTTTTTATAAGGTCAAAGGAGATGAATTTGAATTTGAAAACCTCACCTATTTAAAAACACAGCAGGAAAGTTTAGCAGTAAGTAATTATCTGGACCCTTGCATTATTATTTCTTCTGCTGGCATGCTAGAAGGCGGAAGGATCCAGGATCATCTTTACTACAATATACAGAATTATTATTGTACAATTCTTTTTATCGGTTACTGCGCCAAAGGTACTTTAGGTGATAGGCTTCTACGTGGCGACCCCATTGTGCGTTTAAGAAATAGAGATTTAATGGTTTACGCCAAAATTGCTAAAACAGACCTGCTGAGTGGGCATGGCGACCATAACGACTTAATGGAAATTGTAAAACAGCAGGACAAATCTAACTTGAAGAAAGTATTTTTAGTGCATGGTGAGATCAATACTCTTTCCTCGTTTAAAACCGCTTTGGAAGCAGAAGGCTATGTTGCTGAAATACCAGAACGAGGTGTGAGTTACGAGCTGTAACTTTTTAGTGGTCAGTCGTCAGTTGTCAGTGGCAAATAAATTAGTGGTTAGTGGCTAATTGTTAACTGCTCACTGGTTCATTAGTTTATTAGTTCGCTCGTTATTAGTTAAAATGAAGCTAACTGAAAGACATTAGAAATAACAGAAGTTGATCCTACGCTCTCTATCATTCATAAAATTCCAGCTAATGGAGATTTCATGCGTAGAACCACTGTAACCCGCCAGACCACCCAAGCTATGATCGTAAGAATAACCTACCCTAAGCCTGTCATTCACGAAGATTTCGACCATACCAATGAAAGCATTAGGATTTCTTACGTTCCCCACTACTGCGGGTTTATTATATAATTTGATACCCGTTCTGTACCCTGCTCCGATCCAAAGCTTTTGCTTGAATAGGAAAAAAGCATTTAAGTCCATGACGGTTGGGCCTGCTGCATCATCTTTGATTAAAAACACAGGCTTAAAGTCTATTTCGTATTCTACTACCGGAAATAATGCACCTCCGGTGAGGTAAAAATGTGGTTCTGGTGTAGGAAAGTTAAAGTCTAATTTCTTTTTGTCCAAGATATATTTACCGATGAGATTATTTACAGATCCGCCAAAATACATCTTTGGGGTAGCATAAAAAACACCAGCCCTTACATCTGGCACCAACTGAGTTACAGTACCTGCAGGGATAAAATTGTCACCTAAATCTCCTGGATTAAGCATATTTCCATTGATACCGAATTGCTGAAATCCCACCCCTAATCCGAAAGCAAGTTTGGAAGTTTCGTCTTCATCAACTGGAAAACGATAGGCATAGTTAGCAAAGGCTGATAAATTCTTTTGAGCACCAAGCTGATCGGCGCCTAGTGTCAGTGATAGCCCTACTCTTTCATTGGGCATCAGCGCGTCGACCGCTAAAGAAAAACTTTTAGGGGCACCCTCTATGCCCGTCCACTGGTTTCTATAGGTAGCATTGAAGTTTAATCTTTCGCGATAACCCGCATAGGCAGGATTGATATAAACGGCATTGAATATATATTGGCTGTATTGGGCATCTTGCTGCGCAAAACTACCGACACTTACCAGCGTCAATAAAAAGAGCATATACCACCTTCTTATTTCCATCCTATTTATCTCTTAATAAAGTTATGTAACCAGTTTTACTACTCGACACGCCTTCTTTAGACACCAGCTTCAACACATAATAATAAGTCCCTTCGTTTAGGCCTCTACCGTCCCAATTGTGTTGATAACCGCCAGGACTTCTGTAAACTTCGTTGCCCCACCTGTTGAAAATGCTCAAACTATTCTCTTTATAAAGTTCTATCCCTTCTATCTTCAGCACATCATTCTTGCCATCTCCGTTAGGCGTAATGACATTTGGAACGCTGATGTTCCCTATGATTTTTTTCTCGTCCGAATCTTCGTTATTCGCTGCATTTGGATCTCTAAGACCACTAGTGGTGCTTATCTTGGCTCTGTTTAATACGATCCCTTCTACTCTACCCTGCACGCGTATTTTCAGCTCTTGTGGCATATTCACCACCAGCAGCGGAATATTCCAGGTGATGACACCATTTTCGAAACTCGCTTCCGTCGATTTATCTACACTTACAAATCGAAGGCTATTGGGCAAGCGATCCTCCACGATGACAGCCGTGTTATCGGTATTGCCATGATTGATAGCGGTGATGGTATATTCAAAAGTTTCGTTAGGTCCCACTGGTCGAAGTTCAGATTGCTTTTTTACCTGCAAATCAGAATTCATAAAGAAAATTGAAAAGACCTCTGATAAATCTGAAGAACAATCTCCTTGATTAATGGCCAACACCTGATAGTTTCCAGTTTGCGAGACCACCAACCTTGGACTGGTTTCTCCGGGCAAAGCGCGGCCATCCCTGTACCATTGATACGTATAGCTGCTGTTTGGCTCTCCCACACTTAAGGGAACAGAGGTGCCATCCAGCCGCATTAACGGTTGGCCTGGAGTTTGAGCTGCTGCAAGCAGAACTTGCAGCAGCATCACTATCAGATATATAAACCTACGGATGAACATTCTTTAGGTGAAAACCTAAAAAAATTATTATGGGGCTATTGTAATTGTTGGTTTCGTTGGTTTTGGAGTAACTAGTACTTGTTGATTAGCTGTTGCATTCACCTGACATCCTCCGTCGTTTGGAGACTTGAATACTCCTGTATTACCGGTCAACGCTACATATTTAACTTTCGCATCAAACACATAGGTTCCCGCAGTAGTGGTAGTCATCGTGTAATTATTTGTAGCGCCATTACCATTAGCTGCTGATCCAGGTGCGACAGTTGGAGTAGCGCCATTAAAAGTCACTGTCCAATCATAAGCATATCCTATACCGTCTGGCAAAGCTTCCGTCGGAGTTGTAGTTGCAGTTATTACAGAACCATCTATTCTCGGCATTTGAGTTCCACTACTTTCCGCACAATAAGCTGCATTGGTGGCTGTAAGTGCAAGGGTTTTGGTTGGTAGCTTGTATACATTAAATGGATCAGAGTCAGGCCCCAAACATCCAGCTGCTGATTCAATTGCACTGAAATATTGGTACAAACCTGTTGTTAGATCTGTTGGCAAAGTAAGATTAGCTGAGCCTGCACCACTATATGTAATAGGACTTCCTACTGTTTCACGCGCAGTTTGCCCAGGAATTATTCTAAACCAATGTACTTTATCACCATTAGACAAAGTTTGTGAAGGAACTAGAGATGCTGTAGCGTTATCACACAGATAAAGATCATGATAGGTAGTCTGTGCGTCACTCGAAAAAGAGAAACTGAAAAGTAAAGCTAAAGTAGCTAAAAAGGTGCGGGTAATTGTTTTTTTCATCGTCGTGAGTTTTAATCTATTGGTTTTTTGAATAATTGAATCTTTATGGATGGAATTGTTTTATAAGTTACTGAACGAGTTCAACGTGTGCTTGTGCAGGTTTTGGATGTACCACTACTGTAAAATCTACATCTTTTGCTTGACTACATCCCGTCGCCAAATCTTTAACGGATGTAAGTTTATATATCAATGTTCCGCTAGTAGCCACTGGTATAGCTACGGTAGCAGTATCCGAACCGGAAGGTGTAGCGACAGTTTGCGTGGCACCATTATTAACCTTATAGCTAAATTCATAAGAACCAGTAGTGCTTGACCCTTTAAAGCTAATTGCGGGATTACCGCTTGCATCTACACATAAACTTACTGGAGCATCAACTGTAGCATCTGGCAACACATTAGATTTGATCGTTACATTGGTTTGCGTACGTAGTGTATTCACTGTTCTAATGTAAAAGTTTTGTATACCTGAAGCAGAAAGGGCTCCGCTTACTGTTCTACTGTTACCTGCAGTTTGGGTAGTTAATGATGTAGGGAGTGGATTTGTATTTTCAAATTGAGTGCCATCGGGAGATAGTGTGTAAACTACTGGAGTTATGTTACTTCCTTGGCATATCTCTTGGCCATTAACTGTGTTGTATTTGATGTTGTTACAAATTCCCTCACCGGATGTAGCACCGTTCAAACACTCTTCATCCGCGTCTACCGGTCCAGCGTTATTATTACCAGTAGCGTCCGGATCCGTTAAATCTCGAGGCCGGAGTATACTTGCTTTCATATTTTCGAATACCCTTGTCAAACTGCCAGCAAATGTTGCCTCTACGATGAAGTCCACAAAACCTTGATTTGGCAAATCGAGTAAAGCGCGATAAGTCTGACTTACGGTAGATGGATTCGCTACAACCACGCCAGTACTTGCATTAGCTTGAGTTATATTACCTATCGTTAAACCTGCTGGCAAATTGATTTCCAAATTGGCCCCGTTTGCCGACGAAGGACCGTCATTTTGAACTCGAACGGTATAAGTAATCTTTTTATCGGAAAAGTATTGGGTTAAATCTGGAGTAATAGATTCGATTTTAACATCCGCAATCAGGATTTCCATATTTAAAAATTTCTTAAAAATATCGCTTTCGATATACGCCCAAGTGTCTATAGACCTATTATTGCCGAAATGGTAATTAGCGTTTGAATTATAGATACCAAACTTATGCCCATTAGTATTACTACTTATGCCAGTAAGGTTGGTAACCGGGTTAGAACTATAACGAGCTGCATTGCCCGCATTGCTTAGATTTACATCGTCCCAATAAATTTTATCGCTATACTCTGATGGATTTGGATTTGTAGGATTCACGTTATAACTTGTATTGTTTTCGGTTAATTCTAAAATTATACCGTTCGGATTGACCTCCATGTCTATGTAGGGAAAATGAACCTCTGCAGATCTCAATGAGGTTCGCACTTCTGGCACTATGTCACCGGCAGGCAAATAGTTACCTGCTCCGTCTTTTGCGTCCCAAAAAACTTCATTATGACCGGCAGTCGCAACTCCAGTTAAAATTCTATCAACGCCGCTTAACACCGGTATAGTAATTTGAAAATTACCAGATGTAGATGAATTAAACGTAATTTTGGCACCTTTTTTACTTATTTTCCCTTCAGTACCTTCTACACCAAAAATTTTCAACAAATCAATAACAGGCAAAACAACGTTTTTTTTAAGCCACATAGGTTGGTTTTGGGCCGTAATATAACCGTTTGCAGAGACAGGCAAATTTGGATCGGGTTTGTTATAGAAGATTTTATGTGTTTTGTTTGTCGCATTGTCTAGGGTTCTTGGATCGTGGATAGAAGAGTTTAAATTAACAGTAGTATTTAAACTTTTGTAAGTTGGCACACCGCCACTGGTAAATCCATTATTGTTTGAAAAAAAAGTGAATCGTAATCCGTTAAAGCCATTGGTCTTCACCTGGTATGCCCTGCCATCTTCCGTTAAAATATAATTTGTAGTGTACAGCCCACTTGTCGATATAGAATTATCTGCAATCTGCATGTTTAACACATTAGCATATACCCTACCTGTTAACCAAGCAGTTCCCGTTGTATTACGTACAGATACATCCCAAGCGGCAATGACGTTATTTGAATTAGAACTCTGGGTCCAATTTGCTGTGGCTGCAATGTTCTGAACATTTGAGGTGCCCAAATTTCCATTTCCTATCGGTGCAAAAAAGTTTACTCTCCAAATCCCTTCTTCCGTATTTGCAACAGGTACCGTGTAAGGCGTATAACTACCGCCGTAACCTGGCCAAGCAGGACCAGCCAGTTCGGCTGCTCTATTGCTAATCAACCCTGTTGTAAAAGTTGTAAACACGGCACCCGATGGAGATGTGATTATTATCCTACCTTGCGAAATACCAACAGCGCTAGATGCAACGGCTATAGTTTCGCCAGCTCTGGCATATACGTAATGTGTTCCCTGTGTTTTAAATGGATATGAATCTAGATTGTTAACAGGGTCGATATTGCAGTATAGAAAAGCTCTATTTCCAGTTGCAGTGTTCGGATAGAGGTCTTTACTACCTTCTGCAAATAAATTCTGAGCAAAAAACAGGTAAAAAACAATTGATAGTACAAATAGAAACCTAGTCCGATAAGTTTTATCAATTGACATTTTGAGCCCACCAAGACCGGCCATTAGCACAGCGTATGATATCGAAAAAGAAAACGTTTGCGTAAAACTTTTTATCATAGGCGAAAAATAGGTTCGCAAATTGCTTTACTGGATGATCTTAAAAATAAATGAAGCTTAACAATTTGCACGTTTAATCTAGCTGGCATTTGGGGCATAAATTACCCAACATTTAAATAATCGAGTGCGCATTTACCCAAAAGTAAATTATATTTCTATTAGAGCGAAATATTTTCCACAGTTATTTAAAATTTAATATTAGAGCGCCTATTTGTGTGGATTTTATTGCACAAACACATTTTAAATGAAATAACATTACTATATACGAGGCTAAGGTTTCCACAGTTTTCATCAAATAAAAAAAGATTATTAACAATTGACTATCAATACCTTACCTAGCATCTATTTCACTTTAAATTCTACTTAAGCTAGTTATGAGTTACTAATTTTCAGCCATCTATCCGTTAATATAAATTTTACAGATATTGATTGTTCTTGAGGTATGCATTAAAAATTCGTCGAATATCAAATTAAGCTAGGTTTTCAATCACTACTATGTGAATGATTAAACTTGATAGACCAGCTTTAATTTCTTATATTTAATTTAGCCATAAATGAAGAGTACTTTCTCTAAAATCATTTTCAAAAGTCCGCCTCAAGTCCGCATTTACTCCACCTTAAGTCCGCCTTAAGTCTACTTGTGCCTCAATTGTGCCAGCACTATGCCAGTACCATGCCCCTATTGAGCTCCCTTTTTGACATTGTTGAGACCTTCGTTACATCGCATTCACAGCTATTTACAAGCTAGATGGCAGGTATTGATTATAGCCAACGAAGCAGCTAATGGAATCAATTTTACACTTCCCCCTTTAATGCCTACCAACCTCAGTGTTGCTATCTGCTACTTTCCTTCGATATCTTTATAAAAAAATTGTATTAGTATATTGCTATAGGATAGGCCTAGGGTAGCGCTTTGATAAGTGTGGAATGGTTATGGAATAAATACTGAATGTACATCAATGGCCTAGCCTGATTAATCTATTTAAAACACGATATCGAACTTGGAGCCTCAAGAAATAGATCCCTCGAAGCTCGGGATGACAATTTAGCTAGGCATATTTCATTGCCTAAAATGCTTCGACAGGCTCCTTTAGATTAGCATAATTATATTTATTGGATATTTAAATTGAGAAGAAGCAGGGTGAACTATGACTTAGGCTCCGAGTTAACACCTCATACCCTGATGAAGACCCTGCTTCCTT